>LWDU01041655.1_pt1 | contig 121296 bp, 117 predicted proteins | sample 727161 | NCBI WGS metagenome assembly LWDU01 (sample SAMN04566230, study PRJNA314399) | hydrothermal vent metagenome | isolation source: deep sea hydrothermal plume seawater | place: Mexico: Gulf of California, Guaymas Basin | collected 2004-07-11
ACATTGATCTGGAAACAACCACGCCATCAAGCCCCGGCGTATTCAGGTCGGCCAAACACGAAGGCTACACACACGTTGTAATGCCAATGTTTGTTCAATGGTGATCTGAGTAGTGGGAGACTGCCAGTCATCCGGCACCAGACCAAATCACATTTCGCAATTTGCCAATCGACGTAACCGATTCTCCGCCTGCTCGAACAGTTGATGTTTCCTTAAAACGACGGACATACAAGCTCACGCAACGCTGCTAGTGGATCCAGGCTTGATGAATGCACCACCGTGGATTGCACACCTCCCTGCAGGCTGCTTGGGCGCCCAGTGAATCACGGGGTAAAACGTGGGACCCTTGATTTCGCACTTTCGCCAAGCCTCGTCGCAAATTAATCAGTAGTCAGCGACTCTTCATCATCCAGGGTTTTCAGCGTTATGCGCTGTGTCGGCCTGGGTTGGTTAACTACTCGACAGGCCCTTCGTTCAGATACTCGAGGCAGCACCCGCTGTACGCGTTCCACGCACTTACGGCGACGGGAAGGGCTTATAGAAGTTTCCCTCGGCCGCTTCTTTCAATATCTGATTGTCTAGAGCAAGGTCGACAATGGTTCGCTTGAGTCTCGCGTTTTCCTGTTCGAGCTTCTTCAGACGTTTCGCCTGGTCGAGGTCGAGTCCACCGTACTCGCGGCGCCATCTGTAATACGTGTGGTCGGTGACACCAATCTCACGTACTGCCTGACCAACACTCTTGTCACCTGCAACGGCAACTTCGACTTGCCGGAGTTTGTTGAGTACCTGTTCCGGGCTATGTCCTTTTCTTGGCATTTCTACCTCCCTTCAATACATCCAGTATCTGATCTTTCAACTGGATACGTTTGAGGGAGTCAGGTCAGCTAAAGAACCGCCACACGCTTCTTTTCGAACTGTTTCCAGTCCCACTCGGCACCCCAGCCGGGGGAGTCAGGATAGGTGACCCATCCTTTGACCGGCCTGATTGGATTCAACAGGCCAATCTCTTCACCCATGTCGGCACCGTTGGCGGGCGGAGCGTTCTCGAACCATGCGATATTCTCGATTCCGCAGTTGATGTGGGCATGCACCAGACCGAACAGAGGCCCGTATGAGTTCGGTTCTACGTTTGCGCCAAGGGTTGCTGCGTATTTGGCCGACTGTTGGAGTGGGGTTGTGCCGTGTCGCCCGCAAACTCTGAGTATGTCGACGGCTTTGGTTTTGAGCCAGAGTTGGCCAATCTGGGGATCGTGCATCAGCGTTTCAGCGCCGGCAATGGGTATGTCGAGTGCTTCACACAGCCTGACATTGTCTTCGTGCTCTCGATCATCAAGCGGCTCTTCGAACCAGATGAAGTCGAGATTGTGAAGTGCCTCTCCAACACGCATTGCCTCATCAAACGTGTAATTGACCAGGGCTGCGTCGTGCATGAGACCAATATGATCGCCAAATGCCGATCTGAACTGTTCAAATACCCGGATGTTTTCTTTGAACGAGAACGCCAGATGATCCTTGAGTACTGAATAGCCCGCTTCAAGACCTGCCTCGCCATCTCGAAGTAACTCGTCGGGCGTACTGCCTGCCGTGTTGTAGTACGCCTGCACTCGCTCTCGGGCACCGCCGAGTAACTTCGCTATCGGAAGCCCCTCAACCTTCCCGACGATGTCCCAAAGGCAGTTGTCGAACCCGCCGAACCATCCTTTTTTGAAGAATCTTCCTGACATATTCAGCTTGGAGTGAAGCCGTTCTCGATTCAGAGGATCTTCGCCAATGGCAAGTTCTCGAAGCTGCGCTATTTGCCGCCACGACATTTCCGTATAACGCCAATCGCCAACAGTGCAGATGCCTTCGATACCCTCATCGGTGGAAACTCGAATTACCTGTACAGGTACCGGACCTCCGGTGCCAAACGCCTGCCTCCAACGAAGATTCGTCGAGTCAGACATCTCGACTACTTGCGTGGTTACCGGGTACATTGGCAGTTCGAAAACCGATATTTCTATTGCAGTGATCTTCATAGGTGCAGCATTTCTCAAGCGCTCAAGATGAGCACGGCACGAGCGTAGGCTTATCCGATTCGAATACGCTCTGTTGCGTAGCGGATTGAGTCCTGGCGTTCACGGCCTGCCATGAATAGGGCGATGACCAGCGGACCGAATCGACCGCTGAACATTGTGATTGACAGGACTATTTGCGCACCTTCGTTCAGGTGTGGGGTAGCGCCCGCGGACCAACCGACCGTACCGAACGCCGAAATAATCTCAAAAACGCCGGTGCGGAAATCGAGGCCCGGCTGAACGATAAATAGAGCGACTACCAGCACAAGCACTGCCGCAGCTGCAGTAGCGCCAACGGCGAAAGCTCGCTGGACGTTTACTCTTGGGATCTCTCTCCCGAACACAGTTGTCCGCTGTCTACCACTGAAAATCGCAAACGAGGCGAGAACGATCACCATTAGAGTGCTCACCTTGATTCCGGCTGCCGTTGAAGCTGAGGCACCCCCTACGAACATGAGGCCTTCGGTCACGCTCAGATTTGCCGCATGCAACTCGCTGTAGTCAATTGTGGAAAATCCTGCGGTTCGGTTGACCGTGTGGAAGACACTCTGCGTCACCTTGATTCTGACTGATTCGTTGCCAATCGTGCCAGCGTTGTTCCATTCGAGAGACATGAACGAAACAAAGCCGATCAACAGCATCACACCAATGCCCACAAGTACGAGTTTGGTGTCCAGGGTCAGATTGCGCCACTTGCGGATCCTGACCATGTAGGCAAAAGCGGCGTAACTTGCCGAGATAGTCAGGATAATCAACCCGAGTATCCGCAGCGACTGGAGATCACGATTTATCCCTACCAGCATGGCGAATGCCCCGAGGGCGATGATGGCTACGACGCCTGTTCCTACCAGCACACCCTTCGAACCCAGCGCACGCCTGTGCCAACCTCGAAATTCAATCACGTTTCCGAGCGTTGCGTAGCTTGTTGAACCGATGAGGATCATTGCGCCGACGATGAGTAGCGTCGGAATGTCTCGGCTTAGGCCAATCAGACTAGTGCCGCCTACGAGTTCGTCAGGAAGAATTTCGAATCCCGAATTGTTGAACGCAGAAATCGAAGTGAAAATGCTCTGCCAAATACCCTCACCGAGCGACATTCCTTCCCAGATAGGGGCAACGATGTACCAGCGGACGAATATGAATATCGCCCCGATGATTTGAACGATTATCGCCATGAGGATGATGTTTCGAGCCAGTGTGGCGATCGTCCCGAGTCGGTTGTCGTCGAGTCCTGCTCCAACAACCAGTCGACCCTGCAAGCTCGACCGTCGACCGGTTATAAGCAGCAAGAATGCAGCTCCAGTCATGAATCCGAGACCGCCAATGAAGATCAACCCAGCGATTACTGCCTGGCCGAATGCTGTCCAGTGTTCCCTTGTGTCGACAATGATGAGACCAGTACCGGTCATCGCCGATACAGAGGTGAAAAAAGCGCCGATAGGCGACATGAAATCTGACGCCGTGTTTGACACGGGCAACGACAGGAGCAGGGCACCAAATAACGCTACAGCGAAGAAGCTGTATACCAGCATCATTGGCGATGTAGGACCGCGCACCGACACAGCGCGTCGTTCTACGCGAGTACGAACCGGCGACATTTCAGCCTGCCGGGGTCGTCGGACGACTTTGTCGCCTGGTCTTGGTGCGAAAGGGTTCTGCAACTTAGGAGTTCAGTATTTTTATCTGGGCGACCGTATGACGCCATACTCGGGAAAAGATTCGTAATGATCTATTACAGGCTTTCCCTAGCGATACGTCGCTGAAGATATCACCAGCCCGAGTTGAAATTCGGGTTCTCAAGACACTGTTGGCTTACTGAATCCAGAAGATAGCCATGGAAGTTCTGCGGAAGTAACGGGGCAATCTCGTTGAAAAGTGAATTCGTCAAAAAAGAATCCTCATGTTGGCAGCGTGAGCCAGAAAGTTCGGGGATTAAGGCGGGATCTGTTCAGAATTCTCAATCGGTACGCAAACTGAGTATTGCTAATATCGTTTGATGATTCGAACTAGAACGCTGATAGCCGCATTGCTTGTTGTGGCGGCTGTGATTTTTATAGCGATTGGTATTTCGACAGTTGTGGGTGGACCAAAAAGTGTTGAGGGTCAGGTGATTAACGTTGAGCAAGCTTCATTGACCACCATTGCGAGTCTCACTATCGAAGACGCTTCAGGTGAACAGTGGACGTTTCGAGGCACCGGCACGTTCTCTGGGTTTACGCCGACTCATTTAAAAGAGCACGGCGCACTTCGCGAGAAGGTCACTGTCGAGTATGAAATGACGGATTCCGGGGATCTGGTGATTCTCGGGATTTCCGATTAGGCGTCTTCGAGCACATTTGCCAGCGATTCTTCGATCTCGTCAAACGTTACAAACGCTTCGAACCTTGCAACCACAATCCCTGATCCATCGACTACGAAAGTCCATGGGTCGGTGTGAAAGTTCCATTCGTGGATGAGCGGAGATTCAACACCAAGTGACAGATCGCCTTCAGCAAGCATTTCTTCCGGATTGTCGAATATCTCAACGTGTATGAAGTTGGCCTGGCCTTTGTACTTGTCGTCAAGCTGACCCAGTACCTCGGTCTGCGGTCCGCACGTTCCAGACGCACAGTAGGCAGGTGTTGAGAACGATATGACGGTTGGCTGCCCCGTAGCTACGGCATCATCGAAGCTGATCGCGTAAAGATCGGGATCTGGTTCAAATGCGCTAGAAATTGATTTCAGGGTTCCGTCTTCGGGGCTCGTCTTGGTTTTCGAGAGTGGTGCTGGGTCACCGATATCCGGAGCATCTGTTGCTGCTCTGACCAGTACTCCGCCGCGTGCAGATAGCAAGTTCTCATCCGATTTCGATCGTACTATTATCATCCACATTCCAACCTGATCGAAGTTCATGGTTGCTGTGTACACACCGCTCCGGACCGGCCAGACCCTCCATGTCAGGTCAGTTACGGTGCGTGGTTCATCGGAATCTGGTGGGGTGTAAGTGACTTCGAGATCGTCAGCTGCATCATCGAATCGCGTTCCATCGATCTTCTGAATGTTGAGCGGGATTCTCGCCGTGCCGAGACCAACATCTGAAGCTGCAGGCATAACCACCAGTCTGTTTTGAATGTCTCCGGAAACGCTTACGTATTCACCACCACAGCTGACTGCAACGAGCGCAACGAGTGCGATTAGCAGAGCGGGTAGAGCAGTGATTCGGGTCAAAATTATGAAGTTCCTGAACTGGTTTGAGTTGAACTTACCTGTCAATAAATGGCGTTGCCTTGTTCAACTTCAACCGGTAACGATAAACGCTGACGGGTGTGGTTTGGGATTCTTTTTGCTCGATCACGGATGAAGAATTAGTTTTTTATTGGAACATTCCCTTTAAAAGTGCAGGTAGTATTTTCGTCTCCGATTCCATTACCTGTGATGCGATAGAGATTTAAACGAACAGGAACCCAGATGGTCAGACCTACCACCGATCCGATAATTGTTGCCCCGACAAACATGCCTTTCCGGGCTGATGAGTCACTGGATCTCGACGCTCTGGCAAGAAATGTCGATAAGTTTTCCGGCACGGCACTCTCAGGTTTTGTAGTTGGAACCTACGGCGGTGAGGAGTTCCATATAGGCGAACCTGAGAAGATTTTGGCTCTCAAAACGGTGGTGGAAGCCCATGCAAACCGAAAATTCGTGATCGCAGGGATCGACGCACTATCGCCAACAGAAGCGGTAAGGCTGGCGAATCTCTACGCCGAAGCGGGTGCCGACATGGTTCGCGTGCGAATTCCCCCAAAGGGCGGCAAGGCGAACACTGCGCCGATTCAGGAGTACTTCGAGCAGGTGACTGCCGGAAGCCCGATTCCGATTGTGGTTATTCATCAGCCTAAAACTGCGATGGGAATCGACATTACCGGTGACGAATTGAGTGACATCACATCGATGGACAGCGTGTTTGCCTACATCATGTCGCTGAACTACCGGTACGAATGCCGAATGTCGCAGTTCGTCAACGATAAAGTGAAGTTCTGGACCTGCAACGGCACGCTGCTCATGCCCGGGGGGATGATTGGCGCAGTCGGCGGATGCTTGCTGTTTGCAAACTGGGGACCGCACATCGCTCGAGACATTATCCAGGCGTGCATAGATGGCCGTTACGCCGAAGCTCGTGAGATGCAGGAACGTATCAACCACATGGACTTCGTGGGAATGTCATGGGGTGTGGGAGTTCAAAAGGCAGGATTGAACTTGATGGGCTACGAAGGCACTGTGCCAAGGAAACCCAATCTTCCTCTAACTGATGCTCAATTGGCAGAGATGAAAGAGGCGTTGATTCAGGCAGAAATCCTGAACTCCGATGGCACTCCTGCGCCGCAGATCTAAGTGTAGAATCTGTCGCTGTAAATTCGCTCCCGAAAATCGCCTGAATTTTGTTAAGGAAACTATGAAAGTAACTAACCCAGAGATGATTCGCGCCGTCACCAAAGAGTGGGATGGCGAACGTGATTCGAACGGCAGACCGCTTGTTTCGGAAGACATCCTCGAACGAATGAAACTCGTTACAACCGAGGAAGCGTGGGGCACTTGCAAGCGCAACGGCTACGCATTTCAGTTCGCCGGTGATTGGATGAACCTTCATCCTGATCGAGTGATTGTGGGTAGGGCAGTTACTTGCCGATGGGTGCCGCGTCGACCCGACGTCCACGATTCGATCGATAAGCAGGGCGAAGAAGACAAGCGGGTTGGATTTCAGAATTCGTGGGTTATCGATGAGCTTGAACAGGGCGACCTGATCGTCGTCGATCTGTTTGGCAAGATATTCAACGGGACGTTCGCTGGAGATAACCTTGCAACGGCGATAAAGTCACGTTCAGGCACCGGAATGGTGATCGACGGTGGAATACGGGACACCCAGCGAATACTTGAAATGGACGATTTCAACGCACTTATAAGAGGTGTCGATCCAAGTGCGATTCTCGACGTGAGCATGCCCGACATAAACGGCATCACTCGTATCGGTGAGGCAACGTGCGTCCCCGGAGACGTTGTTCTTGCTACGAGTACCGGCGTGATTTTTATCCCGCCGCATCTGGCACTCGAGGTTGTCGAACGATCCGAGGCCATTCGGCTGAAAGATACGTTTGGGCAGCAGCGAATCAGGGAAGGCGTCTACACACCAGGCGAAGTAGATCGGGAATTCTCTGCAGATATGAACAAAGATTTCGAAGAGTGGAAAGCGAATCGCCCCGAGTAGGCGTCTCACTTTTCAATTGGCAAGTTAGAAATAAGGAATACACAGTAAATTGGCAGAACAGAACACAAGCGCAGTAGATCAGGTAAACACATCTTCGAGTCCTTCCGATCTTCGAATTACCGATATGCGCATCGCTGTTGTTGGCGGTGGTGGATGGCGATGGCCGATCATCAAGCTTGAAACGAATCAGGGTCTTGTAGGTGTTGGTGAGGTCCGTGACGGAGCTTCGGCGCGTTACGCCCTCATGCTGAAGAGCCGAATTCTGGGCGAAAACCCAACTGACATCGACCGCTTGTTCCAGAAGATCAAGCCGTTCGGTGGTCACGGTCGACTCGGTGGAGGAGTTTGCGGTATCGAAATGGCCCTCTGCGATCTCGCAGGGAAAGCATTCGGTGTGCCGGCATACATGTTTGCTGGTGGCAAGTACCGAGATAACAAGATCAAGGTCTACGCTGACACTCCTTCAAAGAAGGACCCCGAAGAGATGGGCAAGCTGCTGAAGGATCGGATGGATCGAGGATTCGAGTTCCTGAAAATGGACATCGGAACCTGGATCGCTGAAGAATTCGAAGGCGGAGTAATCAACAAGAAGGTTTCGAAAGAATCTGCAACGTTGATGCACCCGTTCACTGGAATTCAGGTCACCGACTATGGAATTTCCAAGATGCAGGAATATGTTGGTGCAGTTCGAGACATCATCGGCTACGAGATTCCTCTGGCATCCGACCACTTTGGTCACATGGGTGTCGAGAACGCTATTCGCATCGGCAAAGCACTCGATCAGTTCACTCTTGCGTGGTACGAAGACATGATTCCGTGGCAGTTTGTGGATCAGTGGCAGGCACTCAAGGCCGGTGTGGACACTCCGGTTTGCACAGGTGAGGATATCTACACACTCGATGGCTTCAAGCCGCTGGTAGATGGACGTGCGATTTCGGTTGCACACCCGGATCTGGCAACATCTGGCGGAATCCTCGAGACCAAGCGAATTGCCGACTATTGCCGTGACGCTGGAATTGGTGTTGCGCTTCACCAGGCAGGATCGCCAGTTGTGGCGATGGCGAACGCACACTCGGCGATGGCAATGGAAAACTTCATCGCACTTGAGATGCACTCTGTCGATAACCCGTGGTGGAACGACCTTGTTGATCTCGTAGGCCAGGAGGGTGATTTGATCAAGGACGGATTCGTAACGGTTACCGATGCGCCCGGTCTTGGTTTGGAGTTGAACGACGAGGCAATTGCAGAGAATCTGGCCAAATCGAGCGAACGACGTGCAGCCGTGTATCCGCCAGGCGCATTCGAAGACACGTCTGAATGGGACGACCTCGATGCTCACGACCGTGTATGGAGCTAACGTCCTAAGTTAGAACTGAACATTAAAAGGCCGCTGGTGAAACGCACCAGCGGCCTTTTTTATTTGCCTGTTTTTCTCGATTCACTTCAAACCTGTATTTATCGAACTAGGCGTGCTCTGGGTGAGAACTGTGAAACTTACGGAATAATAGGTATTCAATGATTTCTGCAATCAACTATTTAAATTTATCGATGTTTAATTCATCTCGAGTTCTGCGACTCACGACACGGCTTACTACGGCCTGTCGGCTGTCGATGCCGCAATAGCCGCGGTGAGTGACTGGACTGCTCTTACAGGCGTTCCGGCCGATATTGCTGATGGCGACGCCGATTCACTCGCTGGACTATCTTGTTCGAATGGTCAAACAGCAACGTTCACAAGCGGATCCTGGGCGTGTGGCTCTTCCGCTGGCGGCTCTGGTGCTGACGGTGGGAACAACGCGATAACCAATCTCACAACGCTGCTTGACGATAATGTGGCGACAGGCCAGGACATTGTTATGCAGATTGGAATCGATGGATTTCCGTTTGTTGTTTTCTACGATCGTAATAAGCGATTGGTTAATACCGTTCACTGCACGGCTGCCGATTGTTCGACTTTCGACAAGGTTCAACAGTCGTCAGCAGGAAAAGCAGGCGAGTTCCTTGATATGGCGATTGGCGCCGACGGCCGACCGGTGATTAGCCTTTACGACAACACCACAAATCCCGACCAAACAGTCCAGTTTGACCTGCAGCTTATGCGTTGCAGCGATATTGGATGCAGTTCGAGTTCGACGGTTCTTGTTGGCGACGATGGTGATGTCGGCCAGTACAGCTCAATTGCGATCCGACCCAATGGAATGCCGGTGATCAGCTACAGGGATACAACCAACGGTCAACTGAAGTTTGCATTCTGTGAAGATGTTGCGTGCACAACCAGAGAATTTGAAATCATCGACACTTCGAACGATCCGTCGCACATCGAGGTGATAATCGGCTTTGACGATCTTCCGTTCATTGCGTATCGAACCAACGGATCAAAGTCTCTAAACGGTATTCACTGCAATGATGAGAAGTGTGCGACAAGAAGTACGACCACACTTGATTCATCCGTCAATACCGGTGAGTTCACCTCACTCGCTCTTGGCACCGATGGTCTGGTTGTGATGGCTTACCTTGATCGCACGTTGGACGTACTAAAGGTAACTCATTGCTCGACATTCATTTGTGGTTCCTCCACAACTACGATTGTCGACAACTCGGGATCGTCTGGCCAATGGCCGTCAATCGTGATCGGTAACGATGGCAATCTTATTGTTTTCGTCGAAGACAAGTTCAAGACCGCCCTCAAAATGGCGAAGTGCACCGACAGTGCTTGCACAACCTCTCTCAGTAAAGTCCTCGTACTCGAAGGAGTTGCTGGCCGCAAGAACGTTGCAGCGATGCGATCAGACGGTTCACCGGTGATTGTGTACGAGAACCTCAACAACGAAGAAGTGAACTTGTTCAGCTGTGCAAACGGGATATGCCAGCCGTATGGCGGATAGAACAACATCGCCGCTCACTGAGTAAACAATTGAGCCTCTACTAAAAACCCTGGTCGTTATTCGGCCAGGGTTTTTAGTAGAGGTTTTGCAGCGCCCATCGATGCTGGCGACATCAGGTAAATTCCAGCCCATCCTTCGGATCGGTAGCGCTGAGCTTGATCAACTGCGAGTTCTAGTCCGACCCTGGCCTGATCGGCAGGATCATCGAACCGGCTCAACTGGTCGATAACAGTAGCCGGGACGTTCATACCTGGAACCTGCGCGATACGCTCGGCGTGCGCAGCGTTTCTCAAAACCATCACGCCGGGAAGCACTGAGATCGAGTTTCTGAACCCTTCGACGGCTGATAGCACTGAGTCACCGAATGTCGGCTGTGTCATCACGTAATCGGCACCGGCATCGATCTTCGCTTGCAGACGGTCCAGCTCAAGCGCCATGTTTATAGCTTCCGGCTCAAATCCTGTGCCAACGGTGAACTGCGTACCTGATTCGAGACCTCCGCCAAGTGGGTTACCTCCGAAATCACGACCCCGGTTCAGTCGCCCGGCAGTTGCGCGTAACATCTGTACTGAGTTCATATCAAATACCGCTGATGACCTCGGGTAGGTGGGCGACATTTTCGGAGGATCGCCAGTGATGAACAGAACGTTCCTGATTCCGCGAAGGTGGTAGCCCATTAAGCGGGATTGAACTGCCAGAGTGTTGAGATCACGACCAGCAAAGTGAGCGATGAATTCGATCTCGTCCTCATCCTGCCAACCAAGGCGACGTCTGATCAGCTCTACCAGATCTCCGGGAGGCACCAGCGGTAGTCCGCGAGAGCCATCGGTGATATCAACAGCGTCTGCCAGACCCTCGTCAACAAACTCCCTGACCATTCGGGCGCGGAGATCGAGTGCTTTTGGGTCGGCACCTGTCGGAGCAACCATTTCAACGCTTATCGCAAAGTCACCATCCAGAATCTTTCGTGTGAACTCGCCATTCTTCTTTCTACGTTCATTATCGTGATCGTCGCGCACATCTGTTGGAGTGCCGGACTCCGACGCTCCAACACTCACTGAAGAGCTACGAGATTTTAGATATGCCGACATCTCCCGAACGTGTTCCGGATGAACCTCGCAGCAACCACCAACGAGCGAAGCACCCGAATCGCCGAGCTGGCGGGCAAGCGTTCCCATGTATTCGGGATTTGCTCTGGCGAGGAATCGGTGACCAATTCGTTCGAATCCACCTGCATTTGGCATTGCAGAGAGAAGTAGTTCTCCGGATTTCACTACCGACGCCTGTTTAGCGCTTTCTACGAAGTCTGCGGCCGCCCAGGGCGCTACACAGTTGATCCCGGCGACTGTCGCGCCTGCTGCGGCTGCTCGAGTGGCGAACTCTGAAGGTTCCATTGGCCAGTTTCGCTTTTCACCAACACCGGGATCGAGAGCGGCATGCACGATCACTGGTGGAGCATCGCTTCTGTTGGATATCGATTCCGTGATTTGCATTGCGAGATCGATATCTGTGAACGTTTCGAGAAGCAGGGCATCGACGTGGCTATCTATCAAAGCGTTTATCTGTGACTCGTAAGCTTCTAGATCATCGCCACCCGGTCCTATCGAGCCGATTACGTAGAATCTGTTGTCTTGCTGCGAGAACTCGATCTGGTACTCGGAAATAGCTTCGCGGGCGATCTGAACGGCGGTGCGGTTGATTTCAGTTGTCTGATCATCTGCACCGGCTAGCGATAACTCGGTCGAGTTGGCCGCAAAAGTGTTCATGGTGAGCACCATTGCGCCTGCTGCGAGGCTTGAAGAGTGGATGCCCTTGATGAGCGCCGGATTTCGAAGATTCAGGGCCTCGTATACAAATTCGTTGGACGCGAGTCGGCCTGTCAGTTGAAATATTAGCGAACCGATGCCGCCGTCAGCGAGAACGATTCCGCTGCGCAACGAGTTCACAAAGGCAGATTCGACGGGCGGCATTGTCTTCCGATCATGAGTATATGCAGGGAGCAAACGTCAATTATCGCCCATCTCTGGCTTTCGGCAAGTGGTTCGTGACCTACCAGTTGTTTCCGCCGGTCCATGGGTGCTTTTCTAGTTCCGACTCGATCAAGTCTGAACCCAATCCCGGGCGATTATGTACCAACAAGTTGCCATTCTCGATCTCAAACGGGTGCGTCATGATGTCGTCTCGCCACGGCGCATCGAGAGCTTTGCCGCGGATATCCCAGAGAGCCGAGTCGATGCCTGACATCGCTTTGTACGCGAGTCCACCTCGTTGTCAAACCATGAACGCAGCGTTGTCCCACCACGCTGCCTCGGAAGCCATCGGATCTTTGCCGATCATGTTCTCGCCAAGTTGATTCACGGTAGCGGCGACCGAATACGAAGCGCCCCCATTCGGTGCAATCGCCCCAGTCAACGATCCCAGAGTCGGTTTCGATCTTCACAAAGGTCCACGGCCTGAAAACGCCATCGACTATGAATGTCTTTTACCCCGGTGATCTTCACTTCAGACTCCTCAGATCATGTTCTGGCGGCTCATTTGGCTCATACAGCATTGGTGCGTAATCCTCATCCACAGCTGCCCCTGATGGGACCTCAATGTAGCGGTACTGGCGTACGCCCTTCACGAACCACCAGATCAGGAAGACGACCACGATGGAGATTACTCCCCCCAAATACATCGTTTGATCGGCACCGATCGTCTCCGACATGAATCCGACTTCTGCCTGCCCAAGGCCATTTGCACTCATTGCGGCGAGTGAGTGGGCGGCTGATGCCCGTCCGCGCATGTTATCCGGGGTCGTAAGTTGCACGATTGCCTGTCGACTGGTCATGCCAACAGCATCGGTCGCTCCAAGGAACATCACTACGATCATCCCCGTCCACAGCACGGTAGTTGCGCCAAACACGATTAACAGGAATCCGTAGAGCAGTGTCGCCCACAGTACGAGCATCCCTTTCGCCTTGTAGTCACGTGTGAACATCACGATCATGCTGCCAATAAGCCCACCTGCCGAATTGGCCCATGTCAGGGCCGAAGTCGTTCCTCTGCCGCCTTTGTACAGCTGATCGGCAAATATCGGGAACAACTGCCGATAGAAACTGACAATGGTTACACCGACGTCCAGCAGGTACAGACCGGGCAATATCGGGTGGGATTTCACATAAATAAGACCGTCGATGATGTTTCTGATCCGCGATTTACCTGTGCTGGCACTCTCGGCTCGTCCGTCGATGCTTATCAGCATGGGAAGAACTGCACTGAGTGCAGCGAACACGGTAATTACGCCAAACGAGAGAGTTAAATCGGTGGTCAAACTGGTGAGGAAGAAGATCAAAGGTGTGACCATCGTTCCGACCTGCATAGTCGCTGTATTTGTTGCCACTGCATGCATCAGGTGTGATCGGGGAACGACACGAGCGGTAAGGGCTGATCTCGCTGGACCGCCCAACACGCTGGTAGAGGCCAAAATGGCGGTGATGACGTAGATGTGCCAGACCCGTAGCGCATCGGCGCCTTCGAGGAACGCCATCGATCCGATCAGCACAAAGCTCGCAACTTGAGTCATAGCCATTAGCTTCTTGCGATCAACCTCGTCGGCAAGTGCGCCGCCATAGAGGTTCGCAGGGATGCGCATACCGAGCTCGATAAGTCCAAGACCTGCCAGCACGACGCCTGATCCAGTCTCTTCATAGAGCCAGATACCAGTTGCCAGCACTCTCAGGTTCATCGTCGCCATAGCGGCGATGCTGCTGAACCACAGCATTCGGTAGTCTCTGAATTTCAGTGCTGACCAGGGACGAATTGTCTGGCGTCGGGGCGTTTGAGTATCGGTCTCATGCGAGGTGTCGGGATCGTTCGATTTCAAATTGTTTCCCATTGGCTGGTTCGTGATCAGCGGCATAGTAGCACCGCCCTAGTGTCCAGATTCAAGAAAATGAACCGATTGAGTGAATTAGCTGACACTTCTCGCACTTGCGGCGATCAGCTCACGAACTTTTTGCGACAGGCGGGAACTTGAAATCGCCCCGATCACTATGTCGTGCACTCGTCCGTCAGGACTCAACAGAAATGTCGATGGCATGTTCGTTATCTGCCAGTCGGTGATCACGCTACGGGTCAACGTGTTGCCGGTAACATATGTAATTCCGAGTTCTTGAACCAGATCTCTGCCGCCGTTATAGGTGCCGAGCCCTACGTACGGTCCGACATCGACACCTACGAAAAGTACATCGTCGCCATATTCACGCCAAGCGGCTTCCAGAGCCGGCATTTCGGCACGGCAGGGTGGGCAGTTGTTTGCCCAGAAGTTCAGGAGTATTGGTCGCTCTTCGTTAGCGATCAGGTCTTTGAACCCGATTGATTTGGCTCCGATTTCGTTCTCGCCTGAGTAGAGATTGATGACGAAACCGCCTTCGTCGTCAGAAGCTTCGTTTGAACTCGAACCGCATGCTGAGAAAACGATTGCGATCGACATGAGTGCGAGAACTAGGAAGATGGGTTTAGAGCGAGTGAGAAGCATGAAGTTCCTGATTATTTAGACTTGCCGTGCGCTGGTTGAGGCTACTGAAATCTATTGTTTGATGCGCCAGATCAAGAGTCGATGCCCGTACAATGCATATTTCTGGTGATAAGTTTGCCCGATACTCGCGACCACGTCTTGGTTTCGCATTTCAAATAACCTGTGGAGATATCAGATGGGTGAATTCGACGGAAAATCGGTGATAGTCACTGGCGGTGCACTCGGCATTGGAGGGGGAGCCTCGGAAGCGTTTGCTCGAGAGGGCGCAAACGTGACGATACTCGATTGGAATGCCGAAGCTGGTGATGAGATCGTTTCCCGAATAACTGCAGCAGGAGGCACGGCGCAGTTTGTTCATGCCGATGCAGGCACTTCAGAAGGCTGTCGTTCGACCGTCGATGCAGCTGCAGAGGCGTATGGCGGTGTGGATATCCTGTTCAACAACGTTGGAATTCAACCGCCTGATTCATACGTTGACGCCGTTGAACTTCCAGAGGACGTTTGGGACAAGATCATCAATGTGAACTTGAAAAGTCGGTTCCTGATGGCGAAATACTCGATTCCCCACATGCGTAAGGCGGGCGGGGGAGTGATTATTTCTTCGGCCAGCGTGCAGGGGCTTCAGTCGATGAGCGGAGTATCGGCGTATGCGGCGTCGAAGGGTGGCGATCTTTCGTTGATGCGACAGATGTCACTTGATTTTGCGCCTGACAACATTCGAATCGTCTGTGTGAACCCGGGTGCTATCGATACTCCGATGGTTCGGAACGCTATTGCTGGAACCGGTGGTGATCTTGAAGACGAGTTGATTTCGACTGGCAAGGCGCATCCGTTGGGTCGCATTGGTCAAATTGAAGATATCGCCAATATGGTGTTGTTTTTAGCCAGCGACAAAGCGTCATTCGTGACCGGATCGTACTTCAATGTCGATGGTGGTCTGATGGCGATGGGAGCCTGGGCAAACACAGTCGGGGCCGACGGCTCAAATTAAACGAGCCTAGCTCTTACTTTTTTCGGGACTTCTTTTGCTTTGGCTGCTTTGGCGGGAGAGTCCCTGCGAATTCACTTGCTTGATCCAGCCAGTCGAGTAGATCTTCATCTTCTGCGATCCGTTCACCGTTTAGCAACACGTATTCGCGCATCGGCTTGCCACCCATCGGGTCGAACGGTTCCGCTTCACCCGATTCGATCAGGCCAGTCGTGCGCTCTTCGCTGATTCGCACCATGATTCCTTCTCCCCACGCTCCGATGAACATCATGTCGTTCGATTCGAGGAACCATGCTGAAGTACCAAACATGTTTTTACGGTGAACAGGCGCGGCAGCGAGCAAGCCGTCTATGTGCTCGATCAGTGCTTCGTCCTTTTTAGGCCAGTCCACCATTTTTAGGAGCCTTTTCGTGAGTTCTTTTTTCTCTTTTGGGGCAAAGTTCCACCGTATTTGATCGTCACTTGCAACCAGTCGAGCAAGTATTCGTCGTTTGAGTGCTGGCGTTCGAGAATGAGTGCGTATTCTCGTTTTGGCCGATGCCCAGACGGATCGAACGGGATCATCTGGCCCGACGCGATCAATTTTTCACCAGTTTCCTCACCAAGTCGAAGCGCAACATCGCTGCCCCATGCTGCGAAGATCATTTGATCGTTCGATTTGTAGAACCACGCCATGTTTCCGAAGAACATCTTACGAACTACTGGCGCTGATTCAAGAAGTCGATCTATTCGATCGTCCAATCGATCATCTTTTTTAGCCCATGCTGTCATTTAGCGTTTCTATTAGCTTTAATCCAACTGGCCCAACCACAATAGTAACGACACTTCAGCCCGTTGAATTGCGCTTAATCTATCCGAATTAACTGTAAATCCAAGCTAGGAATGGCACATTTCTCGATGGGCTACGACCTAGATGAACGCGATCGAGTTGTCAGGATTGACCCTGTCACCTCGGTGCCACGATCCCTTGAACGGTTTATCGCTGAATTCTTCCTCGACAATGTCGATACCAAGTCCGGGGCCTCCAGGAATCGAGTAGTAGCCGTCAACAGGCTGATTCACGTTTGTCACAGACGCTATCTCGAACGGCTTGAGAGTTCGCGACTCCTGGATGAGGAAGTTCGAAGTGGCTGCGTCGAAGTGCAAGTTAGCCATCGATGCGAGAGGACCCATCGGGTTGTGGGGAGCCATAACGAGATCATGTGCTTCTGCCATGAACGCAATTTTTCGCATCTCGGTTAGGCCACCCACGATGCAGATCTCGGGCTGAATGATGTCGACGCCCTTTTCACGAATGAGCTCCCACAGTTCGAACTTGGTGTAAAGACACTCGCCAGTCGCCAGCGCACACTGCATTTTCTCTCGCAGTTTGCCCATTTCATGACGATTTTCCATTCGAATCGGCTCTTCCATGAACCACGGGTTGTACTCCATGAGCACATCGGTTAGTTCCAGAACCCTGATCGGCTCGAAAATGGCGGCATGGGCGTCGAATCCAACGTCGATGTCATCACCAACTGCCTTACGAACCGCTTTGAATCGAGCTGTGGCGTTGGCCAACGCGTCGTTCCAGCGCATATCTCGCCAGTTTGGGTCGAGTACTTTGCCGAACAGCTAGCAGGACGAGACCCCACCGAGATCGAACGTAACTGGGCGCTTTGCTACCAGGGCGCCCGAATCTTGTCGCGTACTCGGCCGCCAAGCAGTTCATACACAGGCTTATCGAGCGCTTTTCCGGTGATGTCCCACAGGGAAACGTCGATCGCCGAGAGTGCTGCAAGTCCGGATGATCCTATCGGGAAGCGAGCGCCCTGGTAGCAAAGCGCCCAGTTACGTTCGATCTCGGTGGGGTCTCGTCCTGCTAGCTGTTCGGCAAAGTACTCGACCCAAACTGGCGAGGTGGTAAACCTCGCCGACGCCGTGTATTCCCGCATCGGTGTGCGTTCGCACGTAAACGAGATTGCCGGCATCTGGAGCCGAGCCGATAAGTGTTTCGATTTTGGTGATTTTCATTTTGTAATTACTTTTTTGACGAATCAGTTGAGTTGGAGCTGGGTTTTTCCTAGAGAAATCCGGGTGATCCATCGCTGTAGGTAGCAAAACCACGATCCCAGTGAGCCGGCGGGTTGGCAGCTATCACTTCGTGATTGAGCGTCATTCCAAGGCCCGGCTGAGTTGGTAGTTCGAAGTATCCGTTCACCGGCACCCATGTTTCGTTGATGAATTCGGACTTTTTCTTCTTGTGATCGCCGTGCCACTCGAGAATTGCGAAGTTATTGATTGACGCGGAGTGATGAACACCAGCAGCAGTCGAGAGCAAACCGAGCGGGTTGTGAGGCGCCACGGTCACGTAGTGGGCCTCGGCTACTGCGGCGATCTTTTTGGCTTCGAGAAGTCCGCCACAGCACAACATGTCGGGCTGAATAATGTCGACCGCATCTGCGTTTAGCAGTTCGGTGTAGCGGTGGAGACCGTAAAGATTCTCCCCGGTTGCCAGTGCAACTCTGAACTCACGCCTGAGTTCGGCTGCAGAGTCGATGAACTCGGCTCGTGATGGCTCTTCGATGAACATGAGCCGGTAGGGCGTGATCACCCTGGCAAGTTCGAGAGATAGCGTCGTTTCACGAATCGCAACATGAACATCTACTGCGAGATCAGGACTATCGCCGATTGCATCACGAATAGCAACCATTCGTTCATCGGCCTCTCGTAGGGCCTGGCGCCACGGAATTTCGCGCCAGTTCGAAGGCAGTGGACTGGTTTTGAACGCTGAATAGCCTTCGTCCATTAGTTGCACAGCGTGCTCGCCGACTTTGGCAGGAGAATCACCGTAAATCCCGTGATAAACCCGGACTCGATCTCTAGTCTTGCCGCCGAGAAGGCTGTAAACAGGCAATCCAGCCGCCTTACCCGCAATGTCCCACAGAGCGAGATCGATACCTGATATGGCCGACCATGCGACTTGCCCAAGTGGGAATCTCAACGTGTTCTTCGCTCGTCTGATCAGCCATTCGATACGACCGGGATCCTGACCGATGAACCAGGATTTCATCTCGTCAATCATCGAAATGACACTGGTATCGGGCCCTATCGAATACGCCTCGCCAGTGCCAGTGATGCCTTCATCGGTTTCGATTTCGAGAAAAATGTTGTTTCGTTGGCCATCGTTCGCATGGAATGTCTTGATATCGGTGATTTTCATATGGGATCCATAATCTGGCCTGAATTTAAGGTTCGTAGTTGAGCATTTGGGGAGTTCAAAGCGGTCAACTGAGAGTAATCTCAGCGGTATTCTGACAGGTTTGCCAGTACGGTCAACTTTTCTTCAAGGTCTTCCGATAAGATGCGCTCACGGAGTTGAACTGTGCCCAATCTGCCGAAAAACAACGTTTTGAAGGCTGTTCGAGTGCTGATCGCAGTGCTGGTGATTCTGGCTGGACTTTGGGGAATGTCGTCCTCATACGATCGCCAGGCCATCGCCCAGACCACCGAAGCTACCGGTTCAGACGTGGTTTTGATTCGTCTCGACGGCGCGATCGACGCAGTATCAGCAAAGTTCATCGTCAGAGGTCTGGACATTGCGATTGAGCAAGAAGCGGAACTTGTTGTTCTGATGCTCGATACTCCCGGCGGTCTTTTGGACGCCACCAGAGGCATCGTTGAGACGATTCTGCTATCCGATGTGCCATTTGCTGTCTACGTCGCTCCTGAGGGCGCTCAGGCGGCCAGCGCAGGGACTTTTGTTGGCGCGGCGGCTGACATATTGGTCATGGCGCCCGCGACAAACATCGGCGCGGCGTCGGTTGTGAGTGGTGACGGTAGTGATTTACCCGAGACGTTGAGCAAAAAGGCGTCTCAGGACGCTGCGGCGTTCATTCGCAGCATTGCAGAGCGGCGCGATCGAAATATTTCTGCTCTCGAAGACACGGTGCTGCTGGCTACGGCTTATTCGGCTACTGAGGCCGTTGATCTGGGTATCGCCGATCTTATGGCGGTTGACTATGCATCTCTACTGCAGCAACTTGACGGTTACGTTGTTGAACCTGGTGATGCAACTACGACGTTGGATCTTGCTGATGTCACCACAACGACAGTTGATTTCAGTTTGTCGGAGCAGTTGCTGGCGTTCATCTCGAACCCGAACATCGCGTTCCTTCTCGTTTCGCTCGGTGGACTCGGCGTGATCGTTGAGCTGTGGCACCCGGGACTCTGGGTTCCGGGAACTCTGGGTGTGTTGTTCCTGGTTTTGGGTTGGGCCGGTATTGGACAAATGCCGTTCTCATGGGCAGGTGTTGCGTTGATCGCGCTTGCATTGTTGTTGTTCTATATGGAATCGACTGCAGTGGGAATCGGCTATTTTGGTATTGCAGGTACTATCAGCCTGATTCTGGGTGGGGTATTTTTGGTTGGATTTTTCCAAAACCCGGCGATACCTGGCGATTCGCCAACGGTGAGTCGCTGGCTGATCGGTATCCTCGCGGTCGCAACAGGCACTTTTGTGTTGTGGTTTGCTAGTGAGGTTCGTAAATCCAGATATATTTCGCTCTACCAGGGTTCGATGACTTCTATCAATCTGGTTGGTGCTGCTGGCGTAGTGTCCACCGTTTTATCGCCTTCTGGAGAGGTATTGGTGAATGGCGAGTATTGGAGCGGAGAGTTAGAGAGTGGACCTGCGGATTCAGCCGCAGTAGGAACTGATGTTGAAGTGATATCGGTTGACGGGATTCATCTGAAAGTGAAACCTGTGGAGTCCGATTCAAGTGTGAGTGACGTATCGAATAGCGAATAAAAAATATCGGGATCGGCACTTTTTGGGTCCCACGGGAGGCTTTGATGGCTTTTATCAACTTCGTTCGAGACTACGAACGGATTGCGCGTTTTAGATTGGGTAGATTCGAAGGAATGATGGGCCCGGGGGTCGTCTTATCGATTCCGATCCTTCACCAGATCCGAAAGATTGACACTCGTTTGACTGTTCTTGATATTCCTCGTCAGACGAACATCACCAAAGACAATGCTCCACTTGATGTCGACTTCCTCGTTTACTTGAGAGTGAACATGGAAGATGCCCAAAAGGCCATTCTTGAAGTTGAGGATTACACCTCAGCTGTGGTTGGACTGGCGACTACGACTCTCCGAGCGGTGATCGGTGATATTGATCTTGATGATGTTCTATCTCAGCGAGATCGAATCAACACACTCATCCGTGATCGGTTGGATTCGGAAACTGAACGGTGGGGCATCAAGGTCACGAACGTAGAAATTCGTGAGATTGATCCGCCACGAGACATTCAGGAAGCAATGAACCGACAGATGTCGGCGGAACGTGTTCGTCGTGCTGTTGTTCTTGAAGCGTCCGGTACCAAAGAAGCCGCGATTACGATTGCTGAGGGTGAGAAACAGTCAGCCATTCTTACGGCCGAAGGTGCCAGGACTGCTGAAATCCTGAAGGCCGAGGGTGATCAGCAAGCAGCAGTACTGCGAGCAACTGGTTACGCCGAGGCTTTGCAGAAGATTCAGGACACTGCCCAGGGTATAGGCACTAATGCCATGACCCTCCAGTACGTGGAAGCTCTGAAAGAAATTGGTGACGGCGAATCGACGAAGATTGTGCTTCCGCTTGAGCTGACGAAAATGCTTGGAAACATTGGCGGAATGGTCAGCAGCGACGACTAGTTTTCGGGCGTGATATTGCGGTCAAAATATCGGCGTGAAAATCGTTGTCTTTTACCCGCTAAATCGACCAATATTTAGCCCGGTGTGGAGCAGTCTGCACCGGGCTATCTTGTGCCCGAATTACCGTCGAAATCCTGGTTGGTTTCGAAAATTCCTAAAATATTGAGATCTTTTTGAGCCGAGTTCAAATCGTCAAATCTTACACCCAGATTACATGCAATATACAACGTCAAAGACTCTGTGTGTATGTGCTGGAACTCGCTGAAGAATTACGCCGGGAATAGAGGTTTTAGTTCAATGAAATTGCGCGGCAACTGACAGGTTCTCTCCGGCGCAAATATTCGCACCCGTAAATATGCGCTGGTGGAGCGTTCACTTCGGTCATTTTCGTGCGTACAGCCTGGTCGATCGATTGGGCTGGCAATGGTTTGGCATATTGGTCCAGATCGTCTCTACAACTGACTGCGAACTGGACAGAGCTGATGCATTCGGCAGTGCAGTTCGATCTAATCTTCATTAGATGTGCAGCCCTAGCGATTTCATGCGGAGCCTCACTCGATCATGAATTAAGCTGCCTAACTGCACAAAACTCCCTCTACGGCCGCTCTGTAGAAGGTACGGACGCAAAAAATCGCCGTAGAACGGATCCAAGTTGCGCTGGAGCCGTATTCAACACCTCGAATAAACCTAATTGCGGCGAATTTTCGGTCTGTCGGCAATATAAAGACCGTCCTTGCCCACACGTATCCGGGTACCAGCAGGCAAACGACACCTTTACGCCATGGAAACGCTTGCGCTGCAGCGGTAATGCAGCGCATATTGGAGCGCAATGGGTATGTATGCAGCGTAATAAATAGCAAAACGCTGGTGTGTGAGAATGGGTGTGGTGGAAGTGCCACGCCGAAACCGTTCGAAATGATCTCTGGTGTCGAAATTGTTGGCCAATGGCCTCTCTGGCGATCCCCGTGAACAATTCAGGAATTATGAGGAACGAACGAATGGCAAAACTAGGTGATTACGAGTTCCCGGAAATCGGCCTCGTTGAGAGCATCGAATTAGGCCAAAAAATCGCGCGCGAATTCGCCGGTGAAGTTTCACGTCAGGGACTTGCCCGTTCACTGGGGATGTCCGAGCGTGGTGGAGCGTTTTCGGCACGCCTCGGAGCATTGCGTATGTGGGGCGTTGCAGGAGGGCGAAGTCGAGTCAGGGTCACTCGTGACGGTCTAAGAGCCGTTACGCCGCTCTCAGCTAAGGAGAGCGAGGGCGCACGTGTGGCGCTCGCACGTAACGTTTTGCTGTTTGTCGACATGTCGACTCGGCTCGGAGACGATCCTTACGAGTCTGACCGTCTCGCAGTTCTTCTCGAGGAGCTTTCTGGAGCTGACAGAACGGAAGTTGCTCGTCGTCTTGCGTTGATCGACCGTATTTTTAGCGAAGCGCGATCGTTTTTACCGAAGCCTGATCCAGTTCAAGCCTCGACTTCTGGCCCAGGTTCTGTACGCCAACGCGTGACACAGTCTTCGTCACAGTTCGAATTTTCGGCCGATCCGGTCCAGCAACCAGTCGCACAGGCACCACAGCAGTTCGAATCACCTGAATATGACCAGACTGAAGCACCGCAAGTAGGTTCGGTTCAATTCGAGACTTCTTCTGCGGTACTAGTTGGCGACAGAATCGAGTTAGTGCTGCCAGATGGAAAGCTTTCTCTGCCTGAGACGCTTGCCAATCTCGATGCCGCGTTGACAGTTTTATGGGCGCGGCGACAACTGATTGCGGCAATCGACGCCGCTGAAGGGCGTGCAACACCTGCGCCGCCGAGAGATTTCACTAAACCTGCGTCCAGAAGCCAATAAACAAGCTGGCCTGGTTCACCAGAGGGCCTTCTACGGCTTCAGCAGCACCTTCTGCACCCCTGCGCCCGGCTCGGCTGCCGCCTCGTACGCATCCTGCGCTTCGTCGAGCGGGATAACGTGCGATACATGTGGAGTCAGATCAAGCCGACGGATCTGCAGGTCTGTGACGATCTTTGCTACATCGGTGTTTGATGGCCAGCTGGCAGAAGCGATTGTCACTCCGTCGGGCAGCTTGATCCCAGCTTCGATAACCCTCGATGCACCGTACGGTTCCGAGAAAATTATGGATCCACCTGGTTTGATGAGATCGGTGACGGTGGTAAATCCCGGATATTCGGTGATTGAACCCACTATTACTACGTCGGCAGCATGTTTTGATCCAATCTCCGAACTGGCGAGAGCGTTCGAAGTAAAGCTCGAGGCAAGGGTTCGTCGTGCGAGATGGTCTTCAACTGCGATCAATTGGTCACCCTTTCCGGCGTTTTTCAAGGCTGTAAGGGCTGTCATGCCGATTGGGTCGCAGCCAACAACTGCGTAGGTGCCTTCTGGCGCCTCTGAGAGTGCCAGCGCAGCTACGTTTACTCCAAGGCCGGTGGTTCCGCCGGCTATCACGGCTCGTTCTTCACTAGATGCTGCGATTTTGGCGAGCATTTGATCGGCATTAGGCACACGGACGTACTCGGCGTGACCACCGGGCAGAGTGTTGGATCCGAACAGATCACTCCCGCCACTCTCGTTCGCGTAATGCACTGTGTTTGCAACCAGATCGTCAAGATCGGCAGTTGAAACTTCCTCACCAACCTCAACTATGAGTCCGGCGAATTCACCACCTGGTACTACCGCTTCAGCGCCGACGCTCAGATATCGCTCGATGTCCCATGGGCCAATCGCTGCCGTGGTGACAAGAACGATTGCATCGCCTGGATCACGAAGGGCAGGGCGGGGAACATCGATGATTTCGACGCGACGGTAACCGGGAAACGAAACTGCTTGCATGAGTGGCTAGAGATGCTCTTTGATTTGGGTGGCAACTTTTTTGGTCATGCCGGGGGCAGCTGCAATCTGTTCTTCAGACGCTTCTCTGATCCCCTTGACCGATCCGAAAGTTCGGATCAGCATCTTCCGACGTTTTGGGCCAATGCCGGGCACGAGATCGAGTGCCGATTTCACCGATGCTTTGCCTCTTAGATTGCGATGGAACGTGACTGCGAAACGGTGAGCTTCGTCTCGTGCACGCTGCAGTAAGAACAGTGCCTGGGAATTTCGAGGCATGATCACGGGCTCAGCCGCATCGGGAAGGAATATCTCTTCTTCTCGTTTTGCGATCGACGCCAGTTGTATATCGGGAAGACCAAGGAAGAGCATGGCTTCGACAGCCGATGAAAGTTGGCCTTTTCCGCCATCGATAAGCACGAGATCGGGCGATGCCGAGAAACTGGTGTTTTCTTCTCCGCCTTCTCGGGCGTTCTTCAGTCTTTTGAAACGACGGGTCAGCACCTCTTTCATCGAAGCGAAATCATCGTTTCCCGTGTGGGTTTTGATCTTGAATCGGCGATAGTCAGATGAAAGGGGCTTTCCGTCCTGGAACACCGACATGCTGGCTACTGTGTTCGTGCCCTGAATGTGCGATATGTCGTAGCACTCGATTCGTTGCGGCAGGGTTGGGAGATTCAGTTCTTCCTGCAGCTCCGACATGGCCTGTTCCATTCGGGTCGTATCGGAAATCCACTTCAACTTGAGCTGTTCGAGGCCCTGTACAGCATTTTCACTGACCATTTGTACGAGCTTACGTTTGGCGCCACGTTGCGGAATTGCAATTTCTACCGGGCCATCGCGGCGCGATTCGAGCCACTCGCCTATCACCCCGGTGCGATTGATCTCTTCAGGCAAAAGGATTCTTCTCGGCACATGTGATGCCGACGTGTAGAACTGCTCGATGAATCTTGCGAGTATTTCTTCTCCTGTCTCATCTCGTGTTCCACTCATCGTGAAGTGATCTCGCCCGATCAAATTTCCCTGACGTACGAAGAATATTTCGACCCACGCCTCTTCCCCCCCGTAGGCGGCGCCAATTACATCGAGGTTTTCACGACCCAGTCCGACGACTTTCTGGCCTTCATACACACGTTCGATCGCCTTGAGCCGGTCGCGAAGAGCACCAGCTCGTTCGAATTCAAGAGTGTCTGACGCTTCGAGCATGGCTGATTCGAGTTCGGAAACGACATCTTCGGTGTTCCCTTCGAGGAACATCAACACCTGTTCGATCACCTTCGAATAGTCGAGTTTCGAGGCGTATCCCGTGCAGGGAGCGACACAGCGTTTGATGTGGAACTCCAGACATGGTCGTTCGTCAGTTCCGGTAATGGCTTTTGTGCAAGATCGGTACGGGAACAGGCGCTTCAGGAGATCGAGCGTCTTTCGAACGCTTCCGGCCGATGCGAACGGTCCAAAATATCGGGCACCGTCGTTGGTCGTTCTACGAGTGACGTATACACGAGGGAACTCTTCGGCGAGATCGACCTTGATGTACGGGTACGTCTTGTCATCTTTGAGTCTGACGTTGTACTTGGGTTTGTGTTTCTTGATCAGCGAGTTTTCAAGAAGGAGCGCCTCTTGCTCCGACTCGGTGACAATAAATTCAAAATCATCGATTCGTGCAACGAGTTCGAAAGTTTTTGCGTCGAGGTTCTTCTTCGAGCCGAAGTACGACCTTAGTCGATTTCGAAGCGAGGCTGATTTGCCGACGTAGAGAACTTTTCCTTCGGAGTCGCGATGAATGTACACCCCTGGCTGCGAGTCGTGTCGAAAATGTTCGTGTGGTAGCAGGCAATTGAAAAACGGACCATTCGAATCTGTAAAAACCCGAACGGCCAAGTTAAAGCACTCTATTTATTGTCCAGGCTGTCCGTTCCACACTAGAATGGACATGTTTGCCGGGACTAAAGAGCGAAAGTTAGAACCACGAGCACGACAGCGATGGCACCAGAAAGAATACCCATCTTTTTGATTTCGCCTGTAAGTGACCGTGTGTAGATCTCAGACCTTGCACTGGCTCGTGTGGTTGTCCGTTGAACTCGTGCACGAACTCGGGGTGCAGACGAAACTGCGGTAGATGTTTCCGCGTCCTGTTCAATTTTCCGACTGAACAAATACGTTCGATGTGCTAGTGCGGCGGTTCTTGCGAGTTCCAGATTTTCTAGTGTTCTTTGGCATTACGTTATTTTGGGTGCGGGATGCTTTTTCAGATAGCTTATTCAGATGTTATTTCGGTCTGAGCGAACGCCGATTCCGCCCATCTCAAACCTTTTTCAGACATGACCTTTGCGGCGTCAACAGTTACCTGAGCGGCGTACTCAAGGGAAACGTCTGAAGTGTTCCACATGAAATGATACAAGAGGGGATCGATAGGGCTCGAATCAAATGCGCTATCGAAGTACCGATGTTGCGCCAGATCAGTGTGTTCGATCAGCGATTCTGCTTCTTCGGGAGTTTCTAGACGCATTTGTTGCTGTACGCGCGTGACTCGATGTTCCATTTTTGCGACGACGCCAACGCGCAGAACGGTCGGGTTGTCGTGCAATATCGCCCCGCCACCTCGGCCGAGAAGCACGACGTCGCCAATTTCAGCGAGATCGTTGATCACTTCGGCAGCTGTGTCGATGAAATGTTGCTCGTCTACTTCTTCAGCACTGGTGTGAGGCGGCTCTTCCATTTCGCTGTAGGGGCGAGCCAGCAACTGTTCGATACCGGGACCAAAGTAGGGATCACCGCCCATGCCGGCTACGGCCGATCGGTGAAGCATTCGTTGAATGGCCTGAGCAAATCTATTTGCTAACGAAGGTACTCGGCTTTCCTGATCGGCAAGTGCGGTAACCGTTGCGCCAACTCGTTTGGCGATATCGGCCAACATGAGGCGGTCTACGAAGTCGAGGTCCAGTTCTTTTGCGACCATTCGCCCAAGATCAGGACCGCCGGCTCCAAGTCGTCCTTCGATGGTAATGACAGTCAATGTTCCCTCCGATAACCAGATCAGGCTCGGGGGTGAGCCTTCGCATACTCGCTACGAACATGTTCGTTCGTGAGGTGAGTATATATTTGCGTTGTAGCTATGCTCGAATGACCGAGCAGTTCTTGAACGTGCCGAAGGCTCGCACCTCCGTGCAACAGGTGGGTGGCGAAGCTGTGCCGCAGCATGTGTGGAGTGATTTTAGACGAAATCCCCGCCTTAGTGGCAAGTTTGTTCAGACGTAACCAGTATGCCTGTCGGGTTAATCGTCCACCTCTGCGGTTCAGGAACAGCGCATCTTCGGTTTCACTGGTGGAATGGGCAGGGCGTGAGTACGAGATGTATTCAGCAATCGATTCGACAGCGGTGTCGTAGATTGGAATGACCCGTTCCTTTGACCCTTTTCCGATTGTTCTAACAGTTCCTGAATCGAGATCGACGTCTCGTATATTCAGGCCCACGAGTTCGGAGACGCGAAGGCCTGCTGCGTACATGAGTTCGACCATCGCCTGATCACGGGCTTCCTCAGGCGAAGTTGCATTTGCACTTGCTTCGAGCAACTGATCGATATCGTCGATGCCCAACGCCTTGGGAAGCGATTGTCCGGCTTTCGGTTGTCGAACCTCGCTCAGCGGATTATTTTCGATGATCCGCTCTTCTTTCATAAATTTGAAGAACGACTTAGCGGAAGCTATTTTCCGAGATTTGGTCGATGGGGCATAGCCGCGCTCGTCAAGATCGTCGAGATACGCTCGAATATCGCTTTCGGTGACGGTGTTCCAGTCTGAACGGGATTTGCCTTCATCACTCAGGAAATTAGTGAGTGCTGATAGATCGTTCCGATAGGCAACAAGGGTGTGGCCTGACAGTCCACGTTCAACGGCGAGGTAGTTTACGAAGGTTTCTAGTTCGGCAAGCACGGGGGGGAGTATCTCTTGGTGACAGGGTTGGCTGCACTTCATGCATCACTCTAGTCGAAGAGGTGAGATTCTCGCATTTCCGTTGTCAGACAGGATTTTTGTTTTTTTGACGAGATTTGATGAACTGATTCGAGCGCTAGAACCTATTCGAACAGACGTTGATCCAGTATTTCTGTTGGATTCGGCCATTCGATCTCGATTAACCAGGGTGTTCCCATGGATTTCCAGATTGGGAACGGGTCGATTCCAAGTTGTTCGCCAACGAATGTTGTTATTACCGTTCCGTGGGCCACAATTGCTACCGTTTCTTCGTCTTGTACGTTCTCTAGCAGCCTGACGACGGCGTTTCCGAATCGATTTCTTGCTGTGGCTACGGTTTCCGAGCCCCAGATGAGTTGACCCGGCTTGCGTATGCACTCAATTACCAGTGATTGACGGTCGGCTCCAACGGGAGTCGGCGTATTGTCTCGATCATGTTCCCGAAGATCGTGATCTTGAACCACGTTCGATATTCTAGCGACTTCAGCCGCTATTTCGGCAGTTTCGACCGTTTTCACTTCTGTGCTGGCGAAAATTAGACCGACCTGACGCTCTTTCAAGTATTTGCCGAGTACTTTGGAAAGCTCGCGACCCCGTTCAGTGAGTATCCATTTTGAGGGTGGAGCATGTGATCCCCAGGCGGGCATCGAGTGTCGGATGAGCAGCAGGTTCGTCATAGCGGCGAGTGTAAACGACAGATTTCTACCTATATATGGCAATTATTTACCGGGAGAGAGAAACCTAGATTCGTCAAAGCCCGTAAACTCGTTCGGTAAGCGTGAATCGGTTTTGCAAAAGCATCATCTCAATACACGCACCGATTTAGGTACTAGCCAGAATTCAATCAAAGGTTCGAGCACCACCAAATGCCATTCGCAGCAATAGAAATACCGTTCAATCCCAATATCGTCGCTGGCGGAGATTTTTCACTCAGCTGGCATGGATTCCTTAGCTTCGTTGGTGTTGCAGCAGCGATATACATGGTTGGTAAGGCCGCCGTGAAGAGCAACCTGAACCAGGATCTTGTGTACAACACGGCAATCTGGGGGATAGTTGGGGGAATTATCGGTGCCCGGTTGGTTCACGTGTTCGACAACTGGGGTATTTACGGCGACGACCCCGGTCGAATCATTGCGATTTGGAACGGTGGAATTGGGCTCTGGGGCGGAATTCTTGGTGGCTGGGTTGCTGGTGCCATCTACGCCAAGTTCGCAAATGCGCCAGTTGGCAAATATATGGACATAGCGGCGCCTGCCATGTTCGTTGGCCAGACGATTGGCCGAGTTGGCGACATTATCAACGGCGAGCACTGGTCTCGTGCACTTGATGCTGGTTGGGGCTGGTATTTCACTCACCCGAGTAGCCCTGCTCGTGCCGGTGCGGAGCGCTTTTTCGGTGATCCTGAGCGGGCAGTTCACCCGACCGTGGTCTACGAAATCATCTGGAACATGATCGGTTTGTTCTTGATCACGAAGTTGAAAGGCAAACTGCAGCCCGCCGGGGCTATCTGGATGGTCTACATCACCTGGTATTCAGTTGGCAGGTTCTCGATCCAGTACTTACGACTCGACGACGTGAAGTTCTGGGGACTTCAGGAAGCACATTTGATAGCGCTGATGGTGGTCGCGTTCACGATTCCGTACATGATCATGAAAGTTCGTTGGGCCGAGGACAATCTAGATATCGATGATCCTGACGTCGATACTCGTGGTGCTGCAAGGCGCAAGCGCGACCGCCAGCGAGAGCAGGCGAAGGGTTAGACGCTACGCGACGTTATTTCCTGAGCGGAGTCCTCGGAGTCGAAGGATCTCGGTGGATTCAGCGTTCATATCCGAGTACAGCGTGATTTGCTGAATCGCTGGTTGTACCACGCGAGGTTCCTCTACTTCGCTTCGCTACGATCGGGAAATCGAATGTCGGTGACCCGCCGGTTCGAATGAGCTAACGAACGCGTTCGTTAGCGCTTGGCCGGGCGAATATCGCGTAGTCCGAGCTGATGCCGCGTTCTGCCTCGCCAGACTTCGCTCCGAAGCTGGTAGACGATATCTACAGCGCCTGATCCAAGTTCACGATCACCAAGGCCAAAGCCGATCGAGTCGATTCGTCGACCATCGGCGTCGAAGATGATCTTGAGGTGTTTGCCGCCTACGCCAACCGTACGCACATCGAGCGGCACCGCACCAAATGTAACCAGAACTGGTTCTCGGTTGGCCTCTCCGAACGGCTCCATTGCCGCCACGAAATTCCAGGTCGACACAGTCAGGTCTTCGAGCCTGACTTCGGCATCGGCGTGAATTTTGGGTAGCGTCGGTGCGCCGAGGGCACCCCACGCGGCATGCTTGCGAAGATCGTCGAGCAGTTCGGTGAGCAATTCTTGTTTGATAGAGAAGCCGGCAGCTCGTGCGTGCCCGCCGAAACGTTCGAACTTGTCGGAATGGTTCGACAGGGCAGCGTGTAGATCCAAAACCGTATTAGACCGGCACGAGGCTCGAGCGAAGCTATCGACGATTTGATATGCGATACCGGGTTTGCCCGTTAGCTCGTTTAGCCTGCCTGCCAGCGGGCCGAGTAATCCCATTGGGAATCCATCACAGTTCACGGCAACGATCGGATCGTCTGACTGGATATCGAACTGGGAGGATGCGTGCTCCCACGCCTTTTCGCTCAACGACCGGCGTCTGGTGTTATCTGCATCGAGCCGATCTGCCAGTGCATGTGCTTCTGACGCATCATCGGTCGAAAGAATCTGAAGACTCGGCTCTGCATCGCCCATGCGACCGGGTGCGTTGAGTCGGGGGGCAACGTAGAACGAAATGAGTTCGGCGGTTGGCCTTCCGGAAGCGCCGGGTGCTCGTGAGATGTCGAGCAGTGCGCGCAATCCGGGGAGTTCGGTCTGGCCGAGCACTCTCAATCCTTCTCGAACGATCGTGCGATTCTCTGAGATGAGTGGAACGATGTCTGCGATCGTACCGAGTGCTGCAAGTGGGAGCAGATACTCTGGAAGTTCTCGTCCGTCAGCGGTTGACAGTGCCTGCGCCAGTTTGAATGCAACACCTGCACCTGAATAATCGACAGATTCTTCAGGCTGTTCATTATCGGGCGATTCGACGTGTGGATTGACTAGCGCCACGGCTTCAGGTCGTTCAGTCTCGATCAAGTGATGATCCGTCACTACCGTTTCGATGCCGAGAGTTTTGGCGTATTTAATCTCTTCAACTGCAGTAGAGCCTGTATCGACAGTGACGATTAGCGTCACCCCGGCGTCGTTGAACGAATCAATCGCCTGATTCGAGAGACCGTGTCCGTCGGTTTCCCGATTTGGGATGTAGGGAACCGCCTGACCGCCCAATGAGCGGACTATTCGAAGCACTATTGCGGTGCCGGTAAGGCCGTCTACATCGAAATCGCCAAATACGCCGATATTCTCATTGTTTTTTATGGCGCGATAAATACGGTCGACTGCCAGGGCCATGTCGGGCAGGCTGAGCGGGTCGAGGAAGTCGTCGAGACCCGACGAGAAATACGCGGCTACGTCTGAATCAGTGCGAACACCGCGATTCCAGAGAAGCCTTGCCGGTAGAGGGCCTCGTACTCCTGAGCTAAGAAATCCGAGGTCAAGGCGAAAACCGGGTGGGGGCGGCTCAGCAATCTGCCATTCACGGTCGAGCGTCATTGTCGTACCTCGACCCTATCCGGTGATTATTGCTGGAAGCTTTTGAAAACGAGGCTGGCGTTGTGTCCGCCGAAGCCGAACACGTTTGACATGGCTACATCGACGTTCTGTTTCACGGCGACGTTGGGCGTGTAGTTGAGATCGCACTCGGGGTCGGGGTCGTTGAGGTTGATGGTTGGTGGGATGACGTTTTCATGGACCGCCAGCGCTGAAAAGGCCGCTTCGATTCCGCCAGCGGCTCCAAGTAGGTGCCCTGTCATCGACTTTGTTGAGCTTACCGCCAGCTTGTAGGCGTGATCGCCGAACATTCGTTTCATGGCGATAGTTTCGAACTTGTCGTTCATCGGAGTCGAGGTGCCGTGGGCGTTGATGTAATCAACTGATTCAGGATCAATATCGCCGTCTTCGAGTGCCCATTTCATCGCTCGTGCTGCGCCTTCGCCTTCAGGATGCGGCTGCGTGACGTGGTGTGAGTCGCTGGATGCGCCGTATCCGGCAAGTTCGGCGATGACGTTTGCACCACGCTTTTCTGCGTGTTCGAGTGACTCAAGCACCAGTAATCCGGCACCTTCACCAAGTACGAAACCATCTCGGCCGGACTCAAACGGGCGAGACGCACCCTGCGGATCGTCGTTTCGTGTCGATAGAGCCATGCAGGAGTTAAAACCCGCAATTCCGATTTCACAGATCGCTGCTTCGGTTCCGCCGGCAATTACAACGTCGGCGCGACCGCGGCGGATCATTTCCAATGCTTCACCGATCGAGTCGGCACCCGTCGCACATGCTGAAACAGTCGAGAAGTTCGGGCCTTTAGCTCCGATCATCATCGAGACCTGACCAGATGCCATATCGCCAAGCATCATCGGGATCAGGAATGGGCTGACGCGCTTTGGGCCTTTGTTCAGAAGAATTTTGTGTTGATCTGAGATCGTGATGATCCCGCCAACACCGCTTCCGATCAAGACGCCAACGCGGTCAGCATTTTCGTTGGCCATCTCGATCCCGGCATCATCGAGCGCTTCGAGTGCGGCGACACAGGCGAATTGAGCAAATCTGTCGAGTCGCTTAGCTTCTTTGCGACCGAGAAGAGCCGCAGCATCGAAATCGTTGACTTCGGCGGCAATTCTGCTCGTATAGCCTTCGGCATCGAACAGCGAAATATAGTCGACACCAGATTTGCCCTCAAGAAGGCTATCCCAGGTGGTATTACGATCTGAACCTACTGGCGTGACAAGTCCGATACCAGTGACAACGGCGCGATCTGTCATTAGGTGACCTCTAGACGCGCATACAGAGGTTATCCTCGTTGCAACGCTCTATTTCGACGACCCAGAATTGAGAAGTCGACTTCATAAATTACGACCGAGCGAGTATACCAACGCCGGGTGTGATTCTCCCCTCCAAACGGCCAGTTTGGGAAACCGTTCGATTCACAACTGGGAAGTTGGGTGCGTGTGATCTGCCGGTTGGGCTTAATATTGTCCGGGATGAATTCGGTGACATCTGCTTAGATGAACGGTTTACGGTTGTGACTGGACAGGAAGCTAAATGAAAGTCTGGATCGAAACTCATGGGTGCAAACTGAACACAGCCGACAGTCAACGGCTGGCGAATGAGTTTGTGCGATCCGGATACGAGCTTGCCGATTCAACCGACGTTCCCGATGTATTTGTTCTGAACTCCTGCACGGTGACGCACGTCGCCGACAAGAAAGCGCGTCAGGCGCTGAGCAGGGCGCGAAAGAGTTTCCCTGAAGCCATAGTGGTTGCAGCTGGTTGCTATGCCGAGAGTGGTACGGCTGATCTAGAGGAGTTGGCGGCAACTGATCTTGTGATTCCGAATACCCGAAAGTCGGAAATTGTTTCGATCGTTAGTTCCAGGGCTGGACTGGAATGGCAGGAGCCTGTCGATGCTGGTGACGAAGTTGTTGGTCAGCTTTTAGGTCGCACAAGAGGGGCTGTGAAGATTCAGGAAGGCTGTGATCAGGTCTGTTCCTATTGCATCGTCCCCAGGGTGCGAGGCCGTGAACGAAGCATTCCTCGGGATGAGATTGTTCGACAAGTGCAGGGTTTATCGTCGGCGGGGTGCCCGGAGGTGATACTGACGGGTACGCAACTGGGATCCTACGGATTTGATCTCGAAGGCACAGGGTTGGTCGACATGATCAGTGCCGTACTTGAACAAACCGATATACGGCGTCTGAGGGTTTCTTCATTGCAGGCAGCCGAGTTTTCTGATGATTTACTCGATCTATGGAACGGTATCGGCAAAGACCGATTGTGCCCGCACTTTCATATTCCACTACAAAGCGGAAGCGACCGGATTCTCGAACGAATGCGACGTCGTTACACCGGTGCGGGCTATCTCGAAGCTGTTCGAGCTGCCAAAGCGGCTGTTCCTGAGTGTTCGGTGACGACCGATGTGATTGCAGGGTTTCCGGGTGAGACTGAGGAAGATCACCAGCGGACGCTTGAAGTACTGGAATCTGCTGAACTCGCAGATGCGCACATTTTCCCGTACTCGGTGCGTCCCGGCACGAGCGCTGCTTACTTTGATGATCAGGTAGATGTTCAAACTCGGGCTCGTCGTGCCGAAGAGCTTCGGGTAGTGGCCGACAAAATGGCACAACGTCATCGGATGTCGTTCGTGGGCTCAGTTCGATCGGTTGTCTGGGAAGGTGCCCGTGGGACGAGCGGGCTGACCGATAATTACCTGCGTGTTCGACTAGAGCCGGGGCAGATTACGGCTGCGTTCAAGGGCGACGGCGAGGGATTGATTGAGGACATCAAGTTCAACCGACTCGAAGGTCTGCAACTGATCGGCACACCAGCAGGGTAGGTCCAAATTTATTAGTGGCATTGTCACTTAAACGAAAAAGCCGCCCCCGGGCGATGGGGCGGCTTTTTCCAGAAAAACTTTTGAAAGTTTGAACTTGATCCCAGTTTAGAAGTCGACTGATCGAAGCTCGACGTTGCCATGACGTCGCTCAAGATAACCGGCAGTCTCGTGGTAGCCGTGGGCGAAGACCATTAGCCAGCCTTCGTTCTCACATCGGTCGAGAAGTTCCTTCTTCATTGCCAGCGACTGGTCGGGGTAACGATCAAACGCGGTGATGTAGGCGAGGGGAAGGTGGTTGGGAGTTGGGATCAGGTTGGCGAGGTAGATGATTCGCTCACTACCTGTGTTCACCAGAACGACCTGGTGACCTTCTGAATATCCGTTGGTAACAATTGTGTGCACACCCGGGACAACTTCCGTGTCGCCATCGAGAAGTACGATCATTCCCTTTTTGTCGAGTGTCTTCAGGTGCTCTACGCCAGTTCCGTAAACGGGAACCGATCGTTCGTTTGGTGCAAATGCTTCTTCCCATGCGCTTCGCTGCACAAGGTATTTGGCCTTGGGGAAGGTCGGGATGATCGTGCCTTCACGGTCGAGGCGTGTTGCGCCACCACTGTGAGAGAAGGCCAGGTGAGTGAGGATGACATAATCGATGTCTCGTGCGCTTACGCCCTCGTGGCGCAGGTTACGAAGAAGCTTCGATGATGAGTGACCGTAGACCTCTCGGGTGATTTCCGGCTCTTTGTTGCCGATTCCTGCGTCAACAAGAATGTTGGCGTCGGGAGTCATGATCAAGAGCGAGTTGAGTCCGAGGCGTACTCGGTTCTTACGGTCGGGCTTGGCGTTTTGCTCCCAGAGGATCTTCGGTACAGAGCCAAACATTGGGCCACCGTCTAACAGGAACGTTCCATCGCTGACGAGCCTTACGGCCACACTACTGTTTTTCGTAGTCATTCTGACGCCTCCAAGACCACACATGGTCTATTTTCAAATCTATGCACGAGCGGACACTCGATGCTTTTTGGCGCCGTTGGCCCGATTGCCCGGGCCAACGGCTATGTTTTTTGGATTGTTGAAATCCCTGTAGCTTCGAGAGCGGTGTAAGCCATCGAACTGTTCGACACACGGAACCGTATGGGTTTTATGGTTGTTCAGCAAGGTACGTCCGTACTCATTTCTAGGTGTTTACCTAAGTATTGTTTCGAACAAGTTCAAAACTAGGTACTAAATGCGAGTTCAAATGAGTGGCAGCACTTACGCGTAATTACGCGCGGTTCGACCGCGATGTCACCGCTGCGTACACCGGTCAAATACAATCACCGCGCAGTAACGGTGTGATGTCTGTCGGTCTCATGTCGCACGGGCGCACACGGGTGATTCGTAATTCAGTTAGTAGTTGGCTGGCGATTCGTTGATTAGCTAGAGATCACGTATGGATCAACGGTTCATTAAGGGAAATTCAGGAGTTAGATCTGTTGGAAATTGCAGTTGTTCAAAGTGACGTTGTTGATACCGAAGCCGATGTGCTGGTTGTGAACCTGTTCGAGGGCGTCACATCTCCAGGAGGAGCGACCGGTGCAGTTGATTCGGCGATTGGGGGTCTGATATCTGAACTGATTTCTGACGGTGAAATCAGTGGTCGTGCAAGTGAACTCACGCTAATTCACACGCCAAACTCTGCCTATCCCGCCTTCAAGCCATCTCGGGTTCTGGTCGCTGGTCTCGGCAAAGACGATTCAATAAACCTCGATGGAATCCGCAGGGTGTCGGCATCGGTTATTCGCAAACTGCGGTCACTGGGGGCAAAACAAGCGGCGATGGTTGTTCATGGCGCTGGAATTGGCGGTATCGAGCCATCGGCCGCAACACAGTCGCTTGTCGAAGGGGCGCTACTGGGTGCATACCGATTCCTGAAATACCGAACTACGGACAAAGAGAGAAAATCCGACGTTGAGAAGATCATCATCGTCGAAAGTGATCCGTCGAAAATCGATGCCATCAACACTGGTATCACGAACGGCACTGCCTACTCGCAGGCAGAAATCCTCGCACGCGACCTGGTGAACGAACCTGCCAATAAGCTTTCGCCTGCCGATTTGGCTTCGGTTGCCGAACAGGTTGCGAAAGACAACGGACTTACCTGCACGGTTCTCGAAGAAGCCGATGTAACCAAGCTTGGAATGGGCGCCTACGTGGGTGTGTCGCAGGGTGGACCTCGTCCGCTCAAGTTCATTCATATGACATACGAAGGCGACGTTGGGAACTCCGAGAACAACCTGTGGCTAATCGGCAAGGGAATTACGTTCGATAGCGGTGGTATTTCACTCAAGCCCGGAGCTGGAATGGGCAAGATGAAGGGCGACATGGGTGGTGGTGCATCTGTAATCGCGGCAATTCGGGCCATTTCGCAGCTCAAGCCGAAAATCAACGTGCACGCAGTTTGTGCGGCTACCGACAACATGCCCGGCGGATCGGCACAGCGTCCAGGCGACGTTGTGACAGCCATGAATGGCATGACGATAGAGATCGACAACACTGATGCTGAAGGCCGATTAACACTTGCCGACGCTATTGGATACGCCCTTTCGAAGGATGCTGTTCGATTAGTCGACGTAGCGACTCTCACCGGAGCTGCCCGTATTGCGCTCGGAGATGGCGTTAGTCCGGTGTTTGGGAATGACGACGATCTGGTGAATGCCGTTCTTGAGGCGAGCGAAGGAGTCGGAGAGTCGATGTGGCGGCTTCCGCTTGATTCGGTCACCAAGCGTCAGAACTCTTCGAAGATCGCTGATTTGAAGAACACAGGCGGTCGTGGCGGTGGTTCAACGACTGCTGCTCACTTCATTTCAGACTTTGCTGGCGATACGCCGTGGGTGCACATTGACGTGGCCGCGACCTCGATGCTGGACAGTACGAGGGGCTGGATGCCTGCCGGTGCGACCGGTGTACCGACCCGTTCGCTGATCGAACTGGCGATGCGGATGGGTGGCTAAAGCACAGTAGAGCCATCTGAAGACCAGCAAAACTAAACGCTAAATAGAAGAGCGTTCGTTGGCTGAGATTGATTCGGTCGGACGACGGCAAATCAGACTCGAAAATCGAGCGTTCTCAAATTGACCGTCAACGGTACCGATGCTAGCGTTTAACGCCTGTGGTGGGCGTAGTGAAGAGGTTATCACGCTAGGTTGTGGCCCTGGAGACGAGGGTTCAATTCCCTCCGCTCACCCCATATTTTCAGTTCGGTTATCCGATTTTGTTTGATCTGAATAATCCTGAACTCGAACTGTTTCGTGCAGTTGGAGTCTCGGGTAAGATTGAACTCGCAAGAAGCCCCGTGAAAAGGGTTATTTTCCTGCGCCCGTAGCTCAGTGGATTAGAGCATCTGGCTTCGAACCAGAGGGTCGGGGGTTCGAGTCCCTCCGGGCGTGCCATATTGCACTTGAACTAGAGAAGCCTCCGTAGAAATGCGGGGGCTTTTCGCGTATTTACTCCAAAGTTGCTCTTCGTCCTTTCCCGTCTCTTTTTGTGCTGACCCTATTGGTCATGTTACTTACGGTCGCTTGTGGTACAGACGGATCCGACGGTCTTGATGGTCCAGAAGGTCCCCAAGGTGTCCAAGGGCTCAAGGGTGGTACTAATCCAGAAGGTCCCGTAGGTCCAAATGGTAAAGACGGTTTAGATGGAGAGAAGAGTGACGCCGGAGCTCAAGGTGTTAAGGGTGATACTGGAGCTCAAGGACAATCTGGTAAAGCCGGAGTTGCCGGAGCAGATGGGATCGATGGTGAAGCGATTGGTTTACCAGATCTTGAAGGTCCAAAGGGCATTCCTGAAATAGGTGAGCCGGGAAATCAAGGCGAAGTAGGTGCAGCCGGAGCAGCTATCGTTCGTAATATACCTGCAGGCAACGCGTTAACCACACTCGACTCAACAGGCACAGTCGGCTGGTACACGTCTATGACGATCGGTGCAGACGGTCTTGGTTTGATTAGCTACTTTGACAGTACCAACACTGCTCTAAAAGTAGCTCACTGTGAGAACGCTTTCTGCGTTCCTTACTTCAGGCATAGATAGCTAAACATTCGTTCTTAGCCGGTCTCTTTTTTTGTTACTGATTGTTGAAAATGAGGAAGAGACGTACGTAGCGACGTCAGTTTTTTTTATTAGTAAACAGGTTGTTGCTGATTCGGTGGTTCCATTCGAAACTGCTTTGTAAGCAGGAGGTAGCGAGTTCGAGTCTCGCAAGCACCACCAAACTGAAATTGATCGATCGCTTCTCAGTGTCGGGGTGCGTCACCGGCTTTGGCTTGTAGGCGATCTAGCTCAGTCAGCATCACGGCCTGTACCTCTGCAAACTCTGGCAGCCCGTAAACATTGTTCATTTCGCGCGGGTCGGCCTCGAGATCGTAGAGTTCCCACTCGGCTTCGATATTTATTTCGGGATTGTGCGTGTCCTCAAGCGTGACTCCGTAGTAGAAGATCAGTTTGTACCGCTCGTTTCGAACACCATAATTCGGGATAACTTTGTGCCCGATAGTGTGCATCCAGTAGCGATAGTAGAGGCTGTCTTGCCAGTCATCCGGAGCCGCTCCTTCGAGCATTTCTCTGCCTGATGAGCCTTGAACTTCGTCGGGCACCTCAACACCTGCGTAGTCCATAAACGTCGGTGCGAAATCGACGTTTAACAGCATGTCGGAACCGACCGATCCTGCCTCTATTTTCCCTGGTAGCCGTGCGATGAACGGCATCCTGAGCGATTCCTCGTACATAAATCGCTTGTCGTGCCAGCCGTGATCGCCAAGGAACATGCCCTGATCGGAGGTGTAAACGACCAGCGTGTTTTCAGTGAGATCGTGCTCGTCGAGGTAATCGAGCAGCGTGCCGACGCTATCGTCTACGGCCTGAATAGTGCGAGTGTAATCAGTGATGTATCGCTGGTACGCCCACTTTCGCTTTTCATCCTGCGAAATCCCGAGTGGTGGATCGAACTTGAGGTTGGGCTTGCGCGTGTCTTCAACTCGAATCGAGGTGATCTTCACCGCTTCCGACCTCGTCTTGTAGTCGTCCATCAGGGTTTCCGGCTCCGGGAACTCACCTTCGACTCCGAGATTTTCGTGACGTTTGGCGGGGATCCACGATGAGTGTGGGGCTTTGTGATGAACCATCAGGAAGAACGGATTTTTGCTATCGCGAGAATCGAGCCAGTCGATAGCGAAATCGGTAATTAGGTCGGTTACGTAGCCTTCGTGTTGTTTCTCAACGCCATTCTCGATCATCATCGGATCGTAGTAGTCACCCTGACCCGGCAAAATGTTCCAGTGGTCGAATCCCTGAGGGTTGCTTTCTTCGTTGTTTCCAAGATGCCACTTGCCGACGATCGCCGTGTCATACCCAGCCTGCTTGAGCAATTTTTGGGATTGAATCGGACGTGAACTGTCGATCTCGTCATCGAGGGTTTTAACCTCGTTAACGTGGCTGTACTGACCTGTCAGAATCGTTGCTCGACTCGGTGTGCACAAGGCATTCGTGCAGAAGGTGTTGGTGAGTCTTACGCCCTGGTCGGCAAGTCGATCGATGTGAGGTGTGTGATTGATCTGGCTTCCGTACGCCGAAATGGCGTGGGCAGCGTGATCGTCCGACATGATGTAGAGGATATTTGGGCGGGTGCTCATGTATGACTCCAGTTTTGAATTCAGTAGGTTGGTTGAATCGTCTGGTGTCAACCCAGAGATTGTTACTTTACGCGTGTGGAAATCTCGAGGGAACTCGAAAAGACTTTGAACTTCGTAGGATTATCAAATAATTGACACGTAGAGTCGTTCCTCATCGGAGTTTGCTACCCAGAGAGCTGTCCACCGCACATATCCCTACGACGCACAGGGCGCCCGTGCCTCCATACGGCCTGCAGAGGCACGGCTTGCATAACTACTGGCCAGACTACTATCGGCTAAGAAGTGGCACGGGGTCAGAAAAGACCAGCCGGATACGGGATACCGGCTACCGCAATTCAGTCGATCCCGAAGTCGGTTGGCGTCAACATTGGCGTCAAACCGAAGATTTCAAAACCCCGCAGTGCAGAAATCGCTGAGAGTGATTCGAGTTTGGTGGGCCCGTCAGCCCAGTAGAAGTAAATCTGGTATTGACCTTGCAGTCTCCGCCTAACACAGAAGTTGCCAGACGGATTCGGTGGTTAGTTTGGTAAACAACTAAGGTCGTGATTCATCCTGAAGGCGATTGCAGTTTGCTGATCAGGAAATGATCGTGAACTTACGGTAACCCAGGTATTTTTGGAAGTTAAATGTCACTTAGCGCCATATGTGCCCGAACAAATCGTATCTCCGGAATCGACGAGCAGGGCGACGGGCACCTAGATTGGACAAAACATCTCCGGTATTTGGATGCAGAGAATGGGGATTATGTAGAAGACAAATGCGAGTGTGCTTAACACGTTGAAAAACGAGAGTGGTATTTATCGGATTTTGGCCCGGGCCCGCATCGGATACTGTGGATCAACAACCGAAAAGCGCACGATTGAGCTCTATGCCTGTTATTTCGATATCGCCTGACGAATTCCTCGAGGGAGTCAACCGGGATCAAGCGGCTGCGTCCCACTTTTATGCTTTCCAACTCACCGTTCGTCAGGAGCTTGTACAGGTTTGTCCTTGAGAGTGAGAGACGCTCTGCCGCCTCATTAATCCTCAGCAATAATTTCCCGTCTGGTACTTCGGTGACCGGTTGGTATGGGCGAGTTTCCATAGAAGGGCTGAAGTGGATAGTGATGACACATTCCGTTACTGTTCCATCCACCCGTAAGGCGATCAAATGAAAATCACCAACATCCGTACCTACATAGTCGACCCGCTCATTCTGACCGGTAGTGGACGACGAAGGCCTCTCCGCTGGATGTTCGTTCGTGTCGATACCGACGAGGGAATCACTGGCTGGGGAGAGGGCAGCTCCTACCCATATCACGGATCCGACATGATCGGATTCGGTGTTCTGGCCGCACGCGACGCGCTCATCGGCGAAGATCCCACCAGCATTGAGCCACTCTGGCAAAAACTATTCCGACGACACACATCCGTGGGTGCCCGCGGTATTGCATCAGGCGTGGTCAGCGCAATCGATATCGCTCTCTGGGACATCACTGGCAAAGCGGCGAACAAGCCGGTGTACCAGCTGCTCGGCGGCAAGATGAGGGATGATGTAGACCTTTACGCCAATGGCTGGTTCGATGGCTGCGAAACACCTGACCAGTACGCACAAGCGGCCCGAGACGTCGTGCTCGCAGCCGGTCACACTGCCCTCAAACTATCCCCACTTCGTCAAGACGAAGCCAACCTTCGCACCGGAGGAATCTCACCGGAAGCTGCCGACGCCGCATCCGACATCGTGGCAGCCATCCGTGAAACCGTCGGTCCGAACCACGAAATACTCATCGACGCACACGGCAACTTCAACGTTCCCACGGCTGTTCGTCTTGGCAATCGACTATACGAGGAATCCAATATTGGCTGGTTCGAAGAACCGGTGCCAGCCGAGAGCAACGCCGCACTCAAACTCATTCGACCCCAGATGTCAGTCCCGATCAGCATCGGTGAGCGGCTCTTCACCCGCCACGACTTTGTCGAAATTTTCGAATCTAGACTAGCCGACTACATCATGCCCGATATCTGCCTGGCCGGAGGCATCACTGAAATGCGCAAGATCGCCAACATGGCCGAGGCGTACCACATACCGTTCAGCCCACACGATGCGATGGGCTCGTTGCAGATCGTCTCTGGAGCACAGCTTTGCATGACTCTCCCCAACTTCTATCGACTTGAGCACTCCATGGGTCGGATCGCCAGCTACAACCGCTACTTGCAAGAGCCGCTCAACTTCCACGATGGAAAAATCACGCTCTCAGACAAACCTGGCCTCGGTGTAGAGATGAACGTCGATGAAATAGAACGCACAGCAGTCCAAATGGAATTCCCCAAAGCACTTGTATAACCCCACCCGCAAAAGACCCCGATGAATTCTCAGAGCCTTTCAGTTTGAGTTCATATGGCAACAGAATCAGGAAATGGCGCGGTGATGTCGGACATTCCCTAAGGGCTAGAGGCCATTCTCGCCCTCGTTAGCAGCGCTTCCCTAATCCGCAGAACCCAAACTGATCTGGGTGTAGCAGTATCGGAGCCACTGGTGGAAGAACGTGTTCCGGTGCATTCGCCAACGGTTTACGGGGTTCGCAGGGTCAAAATTTTCAACCGGTGCAACCGAATTGTTGTCAGCATCCCTAAGCACTTCATACGCCAGTCTGTCCGAGCTGTATTCTGGGTGCCCTTGATGCATTAGTACCTTGTGATCTGTAGTCTCGAAAATCGAGTAACCCGACTGCGAGCCATGAGCAAGCAGGTTGATCTTGCCCTGATCCCTTGCCTTCAACAAATCAGAGTCCGACATCCCGGCCATTCTGCTCTGGGGTGAAAGGAACGCATCGTCCATGGCACCCATAATGAAGTGCTCCTGGTCGAGATTGTTCAGCTCATAAACGCCAAACAGTTTTTGTTCGAAATCTACCTTGCTAACGCCTTCCAAATAGGCAAGAGCGAACGCTCCCCAGCAAATACCAAGCGTATTGGGGGTTTTTGCACGAGCATGCTTCGCAATTTCCGTGAACTCATCCCAGTAAGCAACCTCTTCGAACTTGAGATGCTCAACCGGCGCGCCAGTGATGATCAGACCGTCAAGTGGCACATCTTTTGTTGCCTCGGCATAGCTAACGTAGTGATCATCGAGGTGACCGGGTTCCCAAGTTTTGTACTGATGTGATTCCAAGCGAATCCACACAGGCTCGATCTGCAGTACAGAAAGTCCAAGCGGAAGAAGCAGGTTGAATTCATACTGCTCACCGAGCGGCATGATGTTCATGATGCCGATCCGCAAAGGTCGAATATCTTGCTTCTCGGCCTGTGGAACAGGAACCCACTTCACGCGGTTCCGCTCGATCTCGGGCAGCGCATGGTAATTAGTTGGAAGAATTAGTGTCATAGAAAGAATTGCCGGTCACAAGCGAATAATTCCGCTCGTGACCGGCACTTATTTACGATCTCTCCAAATGCTTGCTGGAAGTCTTCCTTGATGTCTTCAATGTGCTCAAGTCCAACCGATACACGAACCATCGTTGGAGTCACGCCAGATGAAAGCTGATCTTCTTCAGATAGCTGCTGATGAGTGGTCGACGAAGGATGAATAACCAGCGTCTTCGCATCGCCAACGTTTGCCAAATGGCTAGCCAGCTTCAGGCTATCGATGAACGTAACAGCATCTTCGTGGCCACCATTGAGCTCGAAGTTCAACATTGCACCAGAACCACGCAGCGTGTATTTGTTTGCGAGTTCGTTGTATGGGCTGGATTTCAGGCCCGGGTAAGCAACACTCTTGACGTTAGGGTGAGATTCAAGCCAAGTCGCAAGTTCTAATGCGTTGGCGGTGTGTCGCTCGACACGCAGGCTGAGGGTCTCAAGGCCCTGAATCAGTAGGAATGAGTTGAATGGCGACTGCGAAGGCCCATAATCTCGTAATCCCTCGAGCCTTGCTCGCATAGCGAATGCAACGTTTCGTCCCTCAGGAACACCCAGCATATTGCAGATATCACTGCCGAATCCAAAGGCACCCCAGTGCACTAGTCCGTGATATGCCTCACTCGGCTCTGAGAAAAGTGGGTACTTGCCGTTGCCCCAGTCGAACGTGCCGGCATCAATGATCACACCACCGATAGTCGTTCCGTGTCCACCAATCCACTTGGTAGCACTCTGAACAACAACGTCGGCTCCGTGATCGGATAGGTCGAATCAGCGCGCCACATGCTCCGAGAGTGTTATCGACTACCAACGGGATATTGTGCTTCTTTGCGACAGCAGCAACCTTTTCGAAGTCAGGAACATTGAATCGCGGGTTACCCATCGATTCTAAATAAATCGCCTTCGTATTTTCGTCGATCAGCTTTTCGAATTCTTCAGCTGTATCGTCGGCTGCGAACTTGGTAGTGATACCTAATCGCGGGAACTGAACCTTGAACTGGTTCCACGTCCCGCCGTAGAGGTACGGAGACGAAACGAGGTTGTCGCCAGCTTGCATCATATTGGTGATGGCGATGAACTGAGCCGACTGGCCCGATGCTGTTGCCAACGCTGCCATTCCGCCTTCAAGTGCGGCAGCCCGCTTCTCGAAAACATCTGTGGTCGGATTCATGATTCGGGTATAGATGTTTCCGAATTCTGCCAGGCCAAATAGGTTTGCTCCATGTTCGGCGCTGTTGAACACGTAAGAGGTTGTCTGGTAAATCGGAACTGCCCGGGCGTTCGTAGTCGGATCAGGTTCCTGGCCCGCGTGGAGTTGGAGGGTCTCAAATCTGTAATCGCTCATAAATATTCCTCACCGATCCTAAAACGAGATTGCTTTGAAGTTGAATATGAAATACAGATTCAAAATCCATGCCATATTCCGTGCTCGCAACTACGACATCCAATTCAGTTGTTACATTCGCAGACCGTGGAAAACAGTATCGATATCAGGGGGCGAAACAGATCATTGCGGTGAAGCACAGGCTCGTGTTGTGTATGAATGAACTCTCATCAACAAATTCAACGGGAGTCTGAGTGGGGGTAGTATTCACCGTGGCAAATTTGCGGGCGGAATGTTCACAGGTAAAGTGTGTTTCGATACGAGTGGGTCAGGCGGTCTGAAGATGACCTCATTTACAACGGAGAATTATCCATGCGAGTGATACTGGTCGGATGCGAATACGTTGGTACGACAACTCTGGCTAATGCCATTGATGATTGGATGGACGCCAATATGGGCGTTCGATTTTCGCTGATCCATGATCACTGGAAGATTCCACACACGTCGAGTCACCCAGACGACTCAACGCCGGAAGAGCAGGCCTGGTTGCTTGCCGCTACTCCGAAATTCAAAGAAATGCACCAGCGTCACAGTCTGTACTACCACGTTCAAGCTGGCACTTTCAGTCACGATGACGGCATGGTTGTTGGCGGTGCGATTGAAGACGGTGTTTACGGCCCGAAGTACTTCGATTACGGAGGGCCCGGGCACCGGCTGGATCGAGAAACCGTTCAGCACCAGTGGGAGAACACAATTCTTCACTTCACCGATGAGACGGTGTTGGTTCATGTGACTGCCGACACCGAGGTGATCAAGCAGCGGATGCAGGACGATCCTCATGAGAACATGGTGATATCTGAAGGCGACATCGATCAGGTGAAATCGCGTTTTGGCGAACTTGTGGAATGGTCGGTTCTCGACAAGAAGATAGAAGTGGACAATAGTGGTTCAATTGAAGACACGCTGGCGCAGTTTGTTAACAAGATGGAGCCATACTTGACCGATAATGATCGCAATCGCATGAAAGCTCACTCGTCGTAATAATGAAACTCGGAATTCTTTCTCGTAGCCAGAATCTTTATTCGACTCGTCGACTGGTTGAAGCCGCCCAGATGCGGGATCACGAAGTGCGGGTTGTCGACTACTTGCGTTGCTACATGAACATCACCTCCCGCCATCCGGAAGTTCTGCTCCATGGCGAAGCACTTGAGTTCGATGCCGTGATGCCCCGAATTGCAGCCAGTAGAACGTTCTATGGCACATCGGTTGTTCGGCAGTTCGAGATGATGGGTGTTTACACGGCGAACGAATCCCAAGCGATCAGTCGTTCACGAGACAAGCTGCGATCGCTCCAGATCCTTTCTCGCACAGATATCGATATGCCTCACACAGGCTTTGCCGAACAGACACAGGACTTTGATGGCCTGATTGAAGCTGTCGGGGGACCTCCGCTTGTTGTGAAGCTGTTGGAGGGCACTCAGGGCGTTGGAGTCGTGCTTGTTGAGTCGGAATCAGCTGCACGATCAGTAATCGATGCGTTTCGGCAGCTCGCTGCTCACTTTCTCGTGCAGGAGTTCATCAAAGAGGCGAATGGTCGGGATATTCGTTGTCTGGTTATTGGCGATCAAGTTGTGGCTGCGATGGAACGCATTTCGGATGGCGCAGATTTCCGATCGAACCTGCACCGGGGCGGTACCACGCATCAAATTGAACTAACCCCTGATGAGTTGGAGATTGCCAAGAAGGCCACCGAGGCTCTGGGGCTTGAGATTGCCGGCGTCGACATATTGCGATCTAACAGGGGCCCGCTTGTTATTGAAGTGAACTCGTCACCTGGAATCGAGGGGATCGAAACCGCAACTGGTGTTGATGTAGCGGGGATGATGATCGATCACGTTGAAACTTCATTAGCGTCCAGAAAACCGGGTGGGCAGGTTTCAGCGTAATGCCCCCTCCCAGAACTCGTCGGAAAGAGCTGATAGCAATCGGGTGGCGCGAACGGGTTTCGCTGCCTGACTTCGAGGTTGAGGGGATCAAAGTAAAGGTCGATAGCGGTGCTCAAACCTCGTCGATTCACGCTTTTCGACCTCGGTTCAGCCAGCGCGACGACGGAGAGTGGGTTTCGTTCGAGATCCACCCTCGTCGAAGAAGCCGCAAAGATGCGATTCGAGTGAGTGCAAAAGTGCTTACACATAGATGGATTCGCAGCTCGAACGGTAAGCGCGAACTTCGGCCGGTGATTGTGACCACGATGAGCCTGGCAGGCGAGGTTTTTCAGGCCGAGATGACACTGGCGAATCGTCACCTGATGGCTTACCGGATGATTCTGGGGCGATCGGCAATGCGTGGGCGGTTTATCGTCGACCCCAGCAAATCGTACAAGTTCGGTGAATAGGCCCCGCAGGGGGCGTTATATTTAGAACGAATTGCGTCTCGCTGTAATCTTCTGAGCCATATCTTTCGGGTTGAGCGTTATCATTCTTCGCCCACCTGTATTCATTTAGTTCCTTACGCCCGGAGTGACTCCATGCCCCAAGATGTTGTTCGATATGGCCTGCTATCTACCGCACAGATTGGGCTGAACGCCCATCTTCCGGCTTCTCGTGAGTCGAAGAACTCCGAGATCGTGTCGGTTTCATCTCGAACTGCGGCTAAGGCCGAGGCTGCTGCTAACGAGCATGGTATTGAGCGCTGGTATGGCTCGTACGAAGAGCAGCTTGCGGATTCGGGAATCGATGCGATCGTGAACGGCCTTCCAAACGGGATGCACTGTGAATGGACGATCAAAGCGGCTGAGGCTGGCAAGCACATTCTGTGCGAAAAGCCGATGGCTGTTTCGGCCGAAGAGTGCCAGCGAATGATCGACGCGGCGAACGCCAATAACGTGGTGTTGGTCGAGGCGTTTACGCACCGATGGAATCCGCACATGCGCAAAGCGCGCCAGTTGATTGCCGAGGGTGCGATTGGCGAGATTCAGACGATCGATTCGGCGTTGTGTTTCAACATTGCTGAACCTGATGGAAACGTTCGATTTTCACAGGAATTGGCCGGTGGGGCGCTGTGGGATGCGGGTTCGTACGCCGTTTACGCCACGCGGTTTGTGATGTCGGCCGAGCCGGTGCAGGTGCGTGGAACTTCACATGACTCTGGAAACTGGGGAATCGACACCACGTTCTCGGGGACAATGAAGTTCACAAACGGTGCTATTGGCAACATCACAACCAACATGGAACAGCCATTCCGCTGCTTCATTACGATCGACGGTTCCAAGGGCCGAATCGAGATTCCGGGGATGTTCGATGATTCGGGGCCGATCATCATCAAAACTGGTGATGGACGAAACGGTGAAACGACCCAGATAATCGCAACTCCAGCGCCGTACAGGTTCGTTGTTCAATTTGATGAATTCTCTGAATGTGTACTTACCGGCAAGAAGCCCGATTACCCGGGAGAAGACGGTTTGCGAAACACGGCAGTTATCGAGGCGCTGTACAAGTCGGCGGAATCAGGGCGCCCCGTTGATTTGAGTCTTTAGAGTTCGGATCAATCGGTAGGTGTGAATGACTGAGAACCCTGAACCACAAGACTTTGTTGCTGAAGTGGCCGCAGGTTACGACGCTGTTGGTGATGACTACTACCGGTATTGCCGCAGCGAACCCAGCGCGGTTGTCGAGAAATATGGACGGTTGATTCTTGACGGAATCGTGCAAGACGGCAGTGTTCTTGAACTGGGCTGTGGAAACGGTTTGCCGACCACGCAAAAGCTTGCCCAGAAGTTCGATGTCACCGCACTCGACTTTTCTCAAAAACAGATCGAAAAAGCCCGTCAAAACGTTGCTGGACCACGTTTTCTTCATGCCGACATGTCGACCGTTGAGTTCCCCGAAGGTCATTTTGATGGGGTGATTGCGTTTTACTAGATTATCCATGTACCTCGCGATCGGCAACTCGAGCTATTCAAATCGATATTCTCGTGGCTTAAGCCCGGGGGTCTGTTTGTTGCGACACTCAGCAGATCAGATGAAGAGCAGTACATCGAAGAAGACTGGTTCGGGGCACCTATGTACTGGAGCGGGTTTGATGCCGACACGTACAGGAAGATGATCGTCGAATCTGGGTTCGTAATTTCATCGGACGTAGTGGAAACTTCCGATGATCCCAACAGCGATGGCGAGAAGGAGATTCACCTCTGGATGGTTGCTCGTCGACCTGAATAGCGCCACCGCAGGTCGAACAAGGGCGTAACATGCGCCCGTTACTCACTACTGCTCAGCAATTTTCAGGTGTCAAAAACGATGTATCCAAGTGATGTTCGACAGAAATTAGCCACCGGCAATCCCGTTCTCGGAACCAGCATGTTCACTCGTGAACCATTCGTTGCCCAGTCTATTTATCAGACCGGAGCTGACTGGGTGTGGATCGACCAGGAGCATTCGCCAGACGGGTTTGAGTCTGTCGGCACTATTTGCGTGCAGGGTCGAGAGAACGGCAGTGCGCCAGTTATTCGGATTCCCTACAACAATCAGGGAGACATCAAGAAGGCTTACGACGTTGGCGCGGTTGGCGTGATGGTGCCTCAGATCGATACACCTGATGACGCCAAACAAGCAGTGCATTGGGCGAAGTATCCGCCGATGGGCATGCGAGGAATCGCACCGTTCTTTGCCGGCTATCTTGGTCTGACTCAGCAGGATATTATCGATAACGCAAACGACGAGACGATATTGATGCTGCAGATGGAGAGCGTTGAAGCGTACGAAAATCTCGACGAGATCCTGGCGGTTCCCGGATACGAAGTGCTTCTGGTTGGACCGACCGACCTTTCGGCTTCGCTGGGCATTAGCGGTGATATTCACAACTCGAAGGTCGAGAACATCATGATCGATGTCGCAGCTCGCATAAAAGGCACTGGCAAGTATTTGGCGACTACGTTCGGAGATGTTGATGACTGCCGACGCTGGATTGGCGAGGGCTACCAGATGATGAACGTATCGAGCACGCTGGCGCTTGGGACGATTCAGACTGAGGAGATCTACGCTGAGCTGCGAGAGCGGTACAAGGCTTAGTCGACTAATTGAGAAGTAGGCAATAAAAAAGCCGACGGGATCTTTCCCGCCGGCTTTTTTATTGTCGCTAGTAAGCTGCTAGTCCATGTGCAGGGCAACACGTTGCGCCTGCGTTCCGGTGTCCTTGCCCTGCCATTCGGCGAACTCGAACGCTTCGTTCACCTGATCAAGTGCAAAAGTGTCGGAAACGACGTCCATCAACTGGTACTTGTCCTTGGTCTTCACAAGGAACTGCAGGGCAGCTTCGATGACCCACGGGTTGTAGTGAACCGTGCCGACCCACTTGGTCTGGTTACCGATGATTTTGCCAGCGGGAATCGTGAGGCTTCCACCACCAATGTTTCCAATGTCGAGATACGACCCGTTGATGCGGACCATGTCGAGACCTTCATAAGTTGCTGCTGCGATTCCAACCACTTCAACCACAACGTCGGCGCCTATGCCGCGAGTCAACTCACGAACACGTTCAACGCGTGATTCGGCGGTTGGGTATTCGGTCATTGAAATCGTCGATGTCGCACCACATTTCATGGCGCGATCGAGTCGATTCTGCTGACCATCAATGACGATGATCTGGCTTGCGCCACGCTCGGCGGCAACTGCCGTTGCGTAGATTCCGAGTCCACCGGCACCTTGAATAACGACGGTATCGCCAAACGCAACGCCAACGCGCTCAAGTCCGAACAAAACTTGCGCTAAAGCACAGTTCACAGCTGGTACGGCTTCACTCGGAAGCTCGTCTGGAACTTTGTAGGCGTAGTGGCCGGGTTCGAGATAGAAGTACTCTGCCATGCCGCCGTTGCAGTATGGGTAATCGTCGAGTCCAACCATGTTTCGGCGCTGCCTGAACGTGCATGCGTGGTGTTCGCCGCGAATGCAGTGGTAGCAACGGTGGCACGGGAAGAAGAATGGGAACGCCACTCGATCGCCTTCTTTGAGCGGTCGGCGGAGTGAGTCGGTGTTGATGCCATTGCCCAACGAGTGAACGACGCCAGTGAACTCATGACCCAGTACCCGTCGCTTTGAACGAGGTGGTCCATCTCCATCGCCACGCCAGACATGCAAGTCAGATCCGCAAACGACCGCGTCGGTGTTCTTGATGAGTATTCCACCGGTTTCGATTTCGGGGGTTGGAAGAGTTTCCAACTCGAACGGCTTACCGGGTTCGGTAAAAACTGTAGTTAGGCCCTGAGGCATTTTCGTAAATTCTCCACTTTGGGAATTCGTTAATTAGTTCGCTCGACAAAATTTAGGCTCATCGGACGCCCGCAGCAAGCAAATGAACCCAGAAATTACCAATTATTTGAGGCAATGTGTTCGCGCGGGCGCTCACCGCGCTTAATGACTGGCGTATACTCCGCCCCGTTTTCCGTGTTCATTCGACCGCATTGCTCAGGTAAATTCGGAGCGGCGAGCAGGATGGACTCAATTTAGAAAGGGACAGCAAAATTGCTGGAGCGATTTCACGTACCAAGTGATATAGCAGTCCATGTCGACGTAGACGACATGACGACGACTGTGACCGATATTTTCTTGAAGATGGGCATGTCTGCCGACGATGCCGATAAAGCAGCAGAAGTACTTGTCTACGCCGACATACGGGGCATCGAAACCCACGGTGTGTCCAACATGCTGCGCCGATACGTCGAGCAGTTTGGTGAGGGTGGGATTAACCCCACTCCAAATCCTAAAATTATTCGAGAGATGCCAGCAGCTGCAACGATAGATTGCGATGGAGGTCACGGTCTTGTTGTGGGCCCGATGGCTATGGAAATGGCGATCGAACGAGCCAAGACTTACGGCATCGGAACGATCACCGCGAACAACGGTCGACACTTCGGTGCTGCCGCGTTCCACGCCGCAATGGCGTTAGATCATGGAATGATCGGTGTCGCAATGACTACCGGTGGAATGTCGGTGCTACCCGTTGATGGCGCCAAGCCGATGTTCGGCCTAAACCCGATTGCCATAGCCGTGCCGACTCACAGTGAAGCACCGTTTATTTTCGACGCATCCATGAGCTCGGTGGCAGGTAACAAGATCGCTCTCGCGCAACGCCTTGGTGTCGATGTGGCACCGGGTTGGATCGCAGACGCAGATGGTGTCCCGATCATGGAAGAAAGCCCGGTACCCGACAAATACTTCATGCTGCCATCTGGTGGTTCTCGCGAGGGCGGTGCGCACAAGGGGTCGAGCCTGGGCATATGGGTTGAAGTGATGTGCACACTCTTGGGCTCAACGGGCGCGGGGCCAAACCGTAGGGGCGGTGCAGCTCACCACTTCATTGCTTACAACGTAGAGGCATTCGCCGATCTCGAAGAGTTCAAGAGCGAGATGGACATCTACATGAACGAGATCAAGAGCACGCCGCCGATTCCAGGAAAAGAACGTGTTGTGTATGCCGGACTTCCGGAGCATGAGGAAGAAATCGAGCGTCGTGAGAACGGAATTCCGTATCACCCCGAAGTTATTGATTGGTTCCGCGGAATTACCGGGGAACTCGACATTACGTGGCGACTAACAAGCGACTAAAGCAGGAGATTCATATTGGCAAAGCGAATTAATAAGTGCATTGAGTTGCTCGAGCAAGGTCAGCCGTTCTACGCGACTCACCCGACCGAGCTGACGTACGAAGCAGGTGTGAAGGACTCTCAGACATGGGCAGACATGCTGATGATGGACTTCGAGCATCACCCATTCGACACGGTTGGTCTGGTCAACTACATGCGTGGTTTGAAGGATGGCGGGCCGACACCAAGTGGTCACGCGACCCCGACGGTGCTTTGCACACTTCCTTCGAATGCAATCACACCCGAAGAGGTGCGATACAACGCATGGCAGGCTCGTCACGTATTGAGCGCTGGAGTTCACGGAATACTGCACACCCACACTCGTACGGCTGCATCGGTGGCAGCATTTGTGCAGATCACTCGGTATCCGTTCCAAGAAATCGACCGTGACGTGATCGGTGAGGGGCTTCGAGGTGCTGGAGGACAGCGACCGGCCAACGAAATCTGGGGACTTTCACCCGCCGAGTATGCAAAAGCCGCCGACCCGTGGCCTTTGAACCCGGATGGCGAGCTGATTCTGGGTCTCAAGATCGAAGATAGGTACTGTCTTGCGAACGTCGACGAAATCGTTGAAGTACCGGGAATCGCATTCGCAGAGTGGGGACCTGGAGACATGGGAATGTCGCTTGGACACCCGGACGCACACGACCCTCCGTATCCGGACGACATGAACGATGCACGGGACAAGATCAACGCCGCTCTCACTCGTAAGGGCATCGGCTTCTACGCAAGCTGGGCTGACGACAACATGACCATGGAAGAACGGGTCGACTACTCGATCGACGTTGTTAAGGTCAAGATGATGGGCGCAACTGAGGAATGGGCGGCTTACGGCCGAAAGAAGACCGGACGCACGATGGCTGTTTAGCCGGAATCTCTGGCTTCTCTCACGCCTTTTGGCGAAACAGACTGTAAATTGAGTCGAGCTCGTGAAAGCGGGCTCGACTCGCGTTCAGACCAGGCCAATCCTAAAAACGGCCTTAATCTGGCTGGCCAATATTGAAATATTCGGGAATTCAAAAGATGAAAGTACTAGTAACTGGCGGATCGGGAATTGTTGGTCATTACGTGATCGACGAGTTGTACAAACTCGGCCATGAAGTGATCAACGCCGACAAATTCCGCATGTCCAGCAACCTGAGTCACAGTGGAACAACCGGTCAACTTGCCAGTGCCGACGCTGCGGTGGGGTTGCGGGAGAACTGGCCGAGAATCCCGACATTCTTCGAGGTTGAGATTTCGGACTACGGTCAGGTGATTTCGTCGATGGACGGTTGCGACGCGGTTATTTCGCTTGCTTCACGACCGAGTGCGGCGAACTACGTTGAAGAAGACGTTGTTCGCACGAACACCATGTCGATGTGGAACGTGTGTAGAGCAGCCGAGCAGCTCAAGGTGAAGCGTGTTGCGCTTGGCTCTTCCTACAACTCCGTGGGAGCCATGGGCACTGCTGCTCGATGGGAGCCCAAAGAGGTCAAGCCGCCCGAGTACTTCCCGATGGACCAGAACGTGTACACACGCTCTGAAGATCCGTACTCGATTGCCAAGTGGCTTGGTGAAGAGATAGGTGAGGCGTTCTCACGTCGTTCTCCGTGGATGGCAATCGCCAGCATGCGGTTCAACGGCATGTGGGACGACGCGTACTTCACGCATCTGCAGGCGAACCCGATTACCGATCCGTGGACTCGCTGTCAGGGATTCTGGACGTACCTGCACATTCGCGATGCTGCCAGAGCGTGTGTTCAGTCGGTTGTGAACAAAAACTGGAATGGTCATCACCGATTCTTCTTGAACGCCAAGGACACGATGCTGAATATCCCAACGATGGAGGCGATCAAGACGGTTTATCCCGACGTTCCGCTGAAGAAAGAGTTCGACGGCTTCGAAGCTCCACTTTCGATTCAGAATGTGAAAGATGTGATTGGCTGGGAGCCGATTTATTCGTGGCGAGACGAACAGTTCAGTTCGTAGCCGTTCGCCAATAGGATCTGAGCAGGTGCCGCACATCGTAGACTTGTCACATGTGCGGCGCTTTTGTTTATGTCTATGTCGGGGGAGTTCGCTACCAGTTGATGGGTAGTGGAGTTGAGCGCGCGGGTGTTGGCGATTTGATTGCCCGGCGACCCGATCTTGGTTCGAGGTTCAATATTCGCCCAACGCAGGATGTTGTGATGGTCGTCAATGAGGATGGTCGCCCGGTCGCCCGGCCCATGCGATGGGGATTGATTCCCAGCTGGGCAAAGGCCGACAAATTGCCGCGAAGTACGTTCAACGCGAGAGACGATCGACTGGCAGAATCGGGCATGTGGCGTGGGCCGTTCAAGCGCAGCAGGGGAGTTGTTCCGGCGAATGGATTCTTCGAGTGGAAGAAGACTGATGGCCAAAAGCAGCCGATGTACATCACACCAAAAGACGGAGAGATATTTCGGTTCGCAGCCGTGTATGACTTCTGGATAAACGAACACGGCGAAACGGTCGAATCTTGTGCCATTGTCACCACCGAGGCCAACGATTTTATGTCATCGATCCACGATCGAATGCCAGCAATTCTTGATGAAGAAACCGTGGCGCTGTGGCTTGACCCGGCGACAACTGAGACTGACAGTCTGCAACCCATTCTCATGCCGTCTGCAAACGAAATTCTTCAGGCTCATCCGGTATCGACCCGGGTCAATTCATACAAAAACGATGATGAAAGTCTGATCACAGAAGTGTCGATCAGTGAACCCGAATCGGCTGAAGGGCAGCTAGGCTTGTTCGACGACTCAACTGACTAGTCAAAAACGAACACGATGCAACGGCCCCCTGATTACCCAGAAAACGAACCGCCCGAGGACGAGACCCTCGACGACGATCTCGTCAACAAGGTCTATGGACCTTCGCAGGACGACATAGACCGATCGTGGGAAGGTTACGAGACAGGTCGCAGTGTCGGCGGCAAGAGCATGACCGGGATCGTTTGGAAAGCCGCTATCGTTGTGGTTTCGCTGGTGATTCTAGCGTCGATGTCGCTCGGGGTACTGAGCCCATTGTTTGGCGGATCCGATTCACCCCAAGAAAGAGCACCTGAACGGATAACCGCAACCGTTCTGCGCGTGATCGATGGTCGCACCATAGTCATCAATTCTGGCGATGGCGAACAGACCGTCGTTCGGCAATCCGTTCTACGATTTCGCGGGCGAGGTGACGCAGAGTTGGATCGGCGGAAAAACCGTATTGCTGGAGGCCGATCAGCGAGATTCTGATGATCAGGGTCGTCTGATGCGATACGTATTCTTCGACAACGTCATGATCAACGCTGCTCTGATATTGAATGGTCTTGGAACAGCCGGATCTGAACAGCCGAACATCAGGTACAGCGATTATCTGACTGATATGGAACGCCAGGCCCGAGGGAACGGCGTCGGTATCTGGGATGAAGCGTTCGGCGATCTGGATGCAGCGAACACAGAAGCGTCGATACGAACCTCATCGTCTCTGGGGTTCCGTTAGTTGACCACCCCTACTCAACCGATCGATGGACGCGCGTCTCAGCGATTAAAATCTGTTATTTCCAATCCGTCGTACCGACGACTCTGGGGCATAGGAATCGCGTCGGCAACGATGCGCTGGATGGAAACGGTTGCACTTGGCATCTACGTTTTCGAACTCACAGGATCGCCGTTCTGGGTCGCCATAGTCGGATTCTTACGCATGATTCCGATGTTCTTGCTCGGGCCGTCAATCGGTCTTATCTCTGATCGGGTGAACAGAAAAGTTCTGCTTGGTGGCGCTATGGGGTCGTTGTCGGGTGTTTATCTGATCATGGGGATGCTTGTTGTCAGCGGGCGAATCGAGCTGTGGCACATCTGTGTCGGGGCTACTCTCGCCGGCGTGATGTGGTCGACCGACTTCCCGGTTCGAAGAGCGATGATTGGCGATGCTGTTGGGGCGGAGGGCATCTCGACTGCAATCGGTATCGACATGGCGAGCAGCAACTTCTCAAGAGTAATCGGGCCTCTCGGTGCCGGTACGTTCCTTGCCACACTCGGCGTTCAGGCGGCGTACTTCACCGGGGCGATATTGTTCAGTTTTGGCTCACTGTTGGCGTTCTCGCTGCCTTATGTTGCTCCGGTGGTGACGAAAGGGCCTCGACTGGGCTATTTCGCGAATTTGGGAGAGGGGCTGAGGCATGTGCGAGCTGATCGAATAATCACGGTTACGCTCATTATCACGATTGTGATGAATATTTTTGGTTTCCCGTACCAGCATATGGTACCCGTTATCGGAGCCGAAACGCTCATGATCGGGCCGTTGCTGATCGGGATATTGCTGGCCACTGAGGGAATGGGAGCAACGATCGGTTCGCTGGTGATCGCTTTGAAAGCTCGTCCGGGTGGATACACCAGGATTTACGCGTTCGGGTCGGTCCTGGCCCTCACCGCCATTCTTGCCTTTTCACTCTCGCCTTCATACTGGATGGCACTACCGATCTTGCTGATTGGGGGATTCTCGATGTCGGGCTTCGCAACGATGCAGAGCATCATCGTGATCACTTCTACCCCAGCAGAAATTCGGGGGCGTAGGCACCGGTCCTTTTGGTGCACTAATCGTCGGTGGACTGGCCGTTTGGTGGGGCGCCAACAATGCGGTGACGGCAATCGCTGTGACGGGATTGGCGTTTACTGTTCTTGCGCTCGTGATTTGGCCATCGTTCATTCGCAGCGCTGTGAAGCCTCAGTCATCAGGTGCCGGTGTCGTTGGCGAAAACGAGTGACATGACGTACAAAAACGTGATCAAGAAGATCAGAAAAATAACGAATCGCGGGTTTGGTTTGAATTTCACGAATATGGTCTTCGAGGGTTAGCTTTTACTGTGGTTTCTGACGTGGTTTCTAACAACGATACAAGCGATGGCAGTTCAATCTACTCCCTCGTAGCGTTGGATATCGATGGCACGATGATTGGTGAAGACCGAATCGTGAAGCCTGAACTGATCGACGCGATAGCCCGTGTTCAATCGTCAGGCGCCGTTGTTTCGGTTTCGACAGGTAGAACGCTGATGCCTGCAATGCGAATAACCGAGCAGGCTGGAGCAGTGGGTCCGGTCATATGTTTTCAGGGGGCTATGACATTCGATCAGACCGCAAAAACGGAGATTCGGCATGTACGTCTTGATGAGGAGATCGTCGGGCAGGCACTGGACGGTCTTATGGCGACCGTTCCTGAGGTGATGATGTTTCTTGACGATGATGTGTGGGTTGAGAAACGTTCCGAATGGACCGACGGCTATGGAAAGCGAATGGGCGTGAATATTCGTGATACGGAATCGCTGAGGGCCATGGCTGACCAAAAGCCAACCGCCATCGTTGGTGTGGGCGAACCCGAGATTATTGGGCCGCTGGTAGAAAAGCTTCACGGTCAACTCAACGGCACGGCGCTTGTTACTCATTCGTTGCCGATGTTCTGTGAGGTCGAGGCGATTGGCGCTGGAAAAGATCACGCGGTTGCGCATTTGGCCGAGTCCCTTGGTATTGATCGTTCGGCAGTGATCGCGATTGGCGATGGCAAGGGCGACCAGTCGATGATCGGGTGGGCGGGACTGGGTGTGGCGATCGAAGGTGGTCATCCAGACGCTTTATCTTCGGCGGATCAGATAATCTCCATTCCTGAAGATTCGGGTCTGGTTAACTTCCTTGAATCGTTATCTGACGCTGGTAGATTTGGTTCCCCGAGCCATTCATAGAACTTAATTTCGTGGCCTCGGGCCGAAGCAGTGATGCAGTTAGGCAGATTTTTTTGAAAGACGTAATCGTTCTCGGTGGGCTAAACATGGATCTGATCGTGGATACACCACGGTTGGCGGGTCCGGGTGAAACTGCGGAAGGGACGCGGTTCTACACAACGCCGGGTGGCAAGGGTGGCAATCAGGCAGTTGCTGCAGCTCGACTCGCGGAAAGTCCGGGATCAGTGAAGATAGTTGGTCGGATAGGCGACGATGGGTTTGGCGAGGAGATGGCCGAGTTCATGTGCAATGAGGGCATCGACACTTCACTTCTTAGACGCACCGAGAACATCGCATCGGGAATTGCGGTGATTTTTATTCTTCCCGATGGCGAGAACCATGTGAATCCGGTTTACGGAGCGAACGCACTATGCGATACGCAGCAGTCGAACGACGTCGTTGCGGCACTTGCTGGCGCTGGGGTGCTGCTCTGCCAGCAAGAGGTGCCATTGCCAGCGACCAAAGCATCGATAGACGCGGCGGCGAAGGCCGGGGTGATGGTTGTGCTGGATCCGGCTCCGGTTCGTGAGGTTCCAGACGGGTTTTACGACTCGGTGACGGTATTGACACCAAACCAGGGTGAGGCATCGTCGATGGCTGGAATAGAGGTAGTCGATTCCGCTTCGGCCAGGTCAGCAGCGGTGAAAATTCGCAACACAGGAATCGAGACTGTGGTCGTGACTCTTGGCGATCAGGGTGCGTGGGTCGAATCAGACGGTATTTCCGAACTGCTTGATCCGTTCAAGGTTGACGTGGTTGCGACCGTTGCTGCCGGAGACGCATTCAACGGTGGATTTGGCATTGGTATAGCCTCGGGGATGAGCTTGCTCGACTCCGCTCGATTGGGTATGGCGTCAGGTGCCGTGTGTGTGGGCAGAGACGGTGCTCAGGAAGCAATGGGAAGTCGAGCCGACATCGATGCGTTACTGGCTTCTCGATAGGTAGTACTGCTACTTGATCACGGGTGGGGAGTCGGCGATATCGGCGATCGATGAAACACCTGCTGCGTTCATCAGTTTCGCAAGCCGTTTGTTGATCCGTGCAGGTAGTCCTGGGCCTTCGTAGATAAACGACGTGTACAGCTGAATAGCTGATGCGCCCTTGGCCAGCAACTGCCACACATGCTCGGCGGTCGTTACTCCACCGCAGGCGATGATACTGGCCCCGCCCTGAACCCTCGCCTGAACATCAGCGATCATGAGCTCGGTGTGTTCGAACAGCGGAGCACCGCTTAGTCCACCACGACCGCTTTGCAACCGACTGCTTTCTATCGGGTGGGTGTTGGCAACGACCAGACCGTCTACCCCTGCATCGACAGCCGTTTCAGCGAGCTTGAGAATTTCTTCGCGATTTTCGTTGTCACGAGGCCATGGCGGCAATTTCACAAACAGGGGAACTTGCTTTTCGGCGACCAGTCCTTCGATCAGGCCGCGTAGCCTTGCAGGTTCGTGGAATATTCGAAGTCCGGCAGTGTTGGGGCTACTGATGTTCAGTTCGATTCCCGCTACTAGAGGCTGGGTGCGACGCAAGCACTCGAATATCTCGTCTTCGATCGTTCCTGCGATGCTCACCAGAACACGGTTTTTGTATTGTTGCGCTTTGTTCAGTCGCTTCAGAGCCGATTCGAGACCCTGACCGGGGAATCCCAGAGAGTTCATTACGGCTTTCTGGTCGGGCAGTCGAACCATTCGAGGTTTTGGGTTACCGGGGCGCGACGCCAGAGTGACCGTGCCACCGGTTACGAATCCGAAGCCAAGTCTCAATACCGATCCAAGCACCTTGCAGTCTTTATCGAAGCCTGCAGCCATGCCGACTGGCGTTGGTAGCGAGATACCAGCGAGTTCTGTTTGGAGTTCAGGTTTTCGAGCGCCATTTGTGAGTCGGAATGCGTTCCAAACCCCCGGAATTGTGAGTGCCGTCTCAGCAAGTTTGTGTGCGCCTTCGGGTGGGAACCTGAAAATAAGTGGCTTTGCAGCCAGGCTGTAAATGCTCGTTTTTTTGCTCCAGATCACCGCAACATTGTGCCGTGATTTGCTTCGTAAGCGGTTTCGCCCAGAGTAACCAGAAGTAAGATGTTAATCGCCCCCGCCGCTAATCTCGACTGTATTTCGGGGGCTTAGAGGCTAATCTGGACACATGACACTGGAATATCACATCGGCGAGTCGGCGAATCCCAAGGGTCATGCACTGATCTATTTTAAAGATGGATCGAACTTGGACCGTGTTGGCGCATCGTACATTGTGATCCTGCCGGTGTCGGTTGATATCAGCAAATACGTGCCGCCATTTCTGGCAGGGCAGGTCGAGCAACTGGGATCGGGCGAGATGTCGTCATTTGCTTTCCCACCAGCCCCCGAGATGGTTCCTTCTGAAAAATGGTTGCGTGAGACCGCAGTAAACCGCGGCGACGATCTGCTGTATGGCGGTGTTGCGAACCTTGACGATGTGACCGCTCTGATGGAAGTGGTTGCGGGTATTTCCGCCGAATACGCTTCTCAGTACGACAGTCTTGCCAATGTGGCGGGCGAGTCGACCAACCAACAGGTCGAGAGCGCTGTTGCGGATTCGAATCATGAAGCGGTAGAACAAACCACAAACGTCAACGACGTGATTTATAGCATGATGTCGGAACCTGATCTGCTTACCGAACTCACAACGTTGATGGGAAGATTCCAGTACGAGTCGAGCGGTGGTGACACTGCAGGAGCAAACGAGAGCGAGGCGAAGATTCGTGCGATCGCCGAGCATGTTCCCGAGAACCGCCGAATTGACCTGCTTATCGAATCCGCAACCGATGGCAGTGAAGAATCTGCGAAGCGTGCGCAGCTATATCTTGAACGGGCGTTTGCTATGTATCGCGAGGACTATACCCGGGTACACGTGCTCGAACAGGAAATTCAGCGGCTAGGCAGCGATTAAATCAACGCTGATCTCAGCTGGTCGGTGGTGATGTTCCCACCGCTGGCGATAAGCACGACTCGCTTACCACGTAGTTGTTCTTTCATGTTGATAGCAGCCGCAAGTGAGGCCGCTCCAGCGTGTTCGACGAGCGTTCTGGTTGCGTGAACGTACTGCTTTATAGCCGAACTAATGTCTGAGTCTTCGACGAGCACGAATTCCTTCAGCCGGTTGCGCAGTATTCCTATTGGCAGTGTGTATGCGCCTTCGGTTGCCAGCCCTTCGGCTATCGTCGACATCGGGTAGATACCGAATTCGCCAGATTCCCACGCGTGGTAAGCCGCAGGTGCGTTCGCCGACTGAACGCCCACAACATGGGTTGACGGCGATAGGGCGTCGGTAACGATGCATGCGCCTGAGGCTCCTGAACCAGCTCCGATCGGAACGATCAGTACATCGATATCTTTTAGATCCTCGTGAACCTCAACTGAGTAGGTTGCGACCCCGGCGATAAGTGCTGGTTCGTTGGCTGCGTGGACGAAACGCATCCCTGTGTTTTCAGCTATCTCTTCTGCGTGTTCGCGGGATCGTTCGAAGACATCGCCGTGAAATACAACCTCTGCTCCCAGTGAGGCGATTGCGGCAGCTTTTGCGGTGTTTGCACCTTCCGGCAGCACCACGGTGCAGGCTGCCCCGAAAGTTTTGGCCGCATAGGCAATCGATTGTCCATGATTTCCCGATGACGCTGTTACAAAACCACGTTCTCGTTCATTTTGCGACATTTGGGAAACGAGGTTTATTCCTCCTCGTACTTTGAAAGCGCCGAGTAGTTGGAAATTTTCGTGCTTGACCCAGACATCGGCGTCTAGCAGTTCGGATAGCACCGGATAGTGTCGCAGCGGGGTGTGCGTGACATGGCTCTTGATCGCAGATCTTGCAGTTCGAATGTCGTTGATCGTTGGTTCGGTCAAGTTTGAGACTTCGGTCATTCAATGAATCCTTGGGACTGGCAGTTCCTTCAGCGCCAAAGAGTACAAGAGGTGGCGCTGGTTTGAAGTTTATTCAATGCACAAAAACAGATACCTCAGCGGGAATTCAGGAGTACAGTTTGTGGCGGGCGTCCCGATGTGGACGCAGAACGTGTTTTAGAGAGAATTTTGGCAGTAGAGAATCCGATAGATCAGCGCGAAGCACAGATTGAGAGTAATCAACCCGTGACTTCACGACGCGCTCCCAGATTTGGGCACACGTTTGAAACGGTCATCGAGCACCGCGATTTCCGCATGCTCTGGCTGGGCATGGTTCTTGCCATGGGCGGATTCCAGATGCAGATGGTTGCCCGTGGAATTCTTGTGTACGAAATGACGAACGACCCGTTCATCACGGGAATTGTTGGAATGGGGTTCGCACCGAGTCTTCTTATTGTTTCGCTTTATGGCGGAGTGTTGGGCGACCGCATGGAACGGCGGCGGCTGATCCAGCTATCGCAGGCCGCCAACGGCTTGCTCGCCGGTAGCGTGGCGATCCTAATGTTCACAGGCAACCTGGAATGGGGACACATGTTAGTCGTTTCCATTCTTCAGGGCGCCATGTTTGCACTGCAAATGCCAGCGCGGCAGGCGGCGATTCCTTCCCTTGTTGGCAAAGACCAACTACCCAACGCATTTGCTCTTAATGCAATGGCGATGAGCATGATGACATTGATTGCACCTGCACTGGCAGGGGTGCTCTACGAGGTGATCGGGCCCGAGTGGGTATACGTGATAGTCAGCGTCGTGATGTTGAGCGCCGTGCTGTTCACTACTCTTGTGCCGAAGATGTACCCGAAAATCGACACTTCGAAAACGTCGGTGGTCGAAAACATCAAAGCTGGGTTTAGGTACATCGGGAGCAACAAGCTCGTACTGAACTTGATGATCTACGGGATCGTTGTCGCACTGCTGTCGATGCCGTTCAGGATGTTGGTTCAGGTTTACGCCAAAGATGTTTATGGATCTGAGCCTTCGGACGTTGGAATGCTGCTGACTGCACTTGGTCTGGGCGGATTAGTCGGATCAATATCGATTGCAAACTTGCGGAAAGGTCACCGGCGAGGTTGGATCGTCCTTGGTGGTGCATTAGTTGCCGGGATATCACTCGGATTGATCGTGGCGGTGCCGTATTACATTGCCGGCGTGATCGGAATGGTGGGCATGGGACTGGCAGAACAGGCTCGTTGGGCACTGGGGCAGAGTGTGATGATGGAGAACACTTCTGACGAGTATCGTGCACGGGTCATGAGCGTATTGATGATGACGTTCGGAATGCTTCCACTTGGAATGCTGCCTCTTGGTTACGCCATGAAAGAATTCGGCGCCAGGCCTTCGGTAGCTGTCGTGGCGGCTGTGCTCATGGGGTTTGCTGTGCTTTCGATGTTCTTCCTGCCTCGAATCAGGCGCATTGAATAGGCGTATTGCCGTCCATGCAACCCAGTTTCACGAGTCGAGTAACCAGATAGCCGCAAAATTTGTCAGTAACCAAACCAACATCGACCGCCGAAACCAGCACAGCCAGTGCCGGGTCGGGGCGCAACCGGGTGCTGTCAAGAACTTTTTCATCTTTAGGCGAACCTGGGTTCCGTCATTTATTTTTCGGCATGCTGTTGCTGATGGCGGCGATAAATATCCAGATGCTCGCCCGCGGTTACCTGACTTGGGAACTGACTAAATCACCGATCGCTGTAGTAGTCGTTGGCGCAGGATTTGCCCCTCCGATATTGTTGCTTTCGTTGTATGGAGGAGCGGTTGCAGATCGATATTCCCGCAAACGGATCATTCAATTTGGTCAGCTGGGAATGCTTGTGATTACTTTGATGGTCGCCGTATCGATTACGACGAACACGATCACGGTTTACCACCTGACGGCTGCGTCGATCGCGCAAGGCACGATATGGGCGTTCCTCATGCCCGCGCGGCAGGCGATTATTGGCCAACTTGTTGGTGAAGATCAGCTAACGAACGCCGTGGCGCTCAATTCATCCGGCATGTCGTTGATGACGATCGCTGCACCCGGTATTGGCGGGCTGATTTACGGCAGTTTCGGGCCAGGTGCGACGTATTTCGTTATGGCAGGGTTGATCGTGATTGCGTACATCCTCACCAACTGGGTTCCCAACATGACTCCAGTTGCGAATGTGAAACGCCGTATGTGGAGCGATGTCAAAGAAGGACTGGTTTATACCAAGCAGAATCGAACGGTGTTGGTACTCCTGCTTGTGGCTTTGAGTACGGCGCTGCTTGCGATGCCGTTCAGAACGCTGTTACCGGTGCAAATCGAGGAAGTTTTCAAGCTGGAGGTCGAAGCACTTGGGCTAATGCTGAGCATGATCGGTGTTGGGGCGCTTTTCGGTTCACTGGTGATCGCCAGCCTGTCTAGAAATAGTCGACGCGGCTGGGTTCTTTTGATCACGAGCATGTTGTCGGGTGGTGCGATTCTTCTCGCAGCGTTCACCACTTCGTACTCGGTTGCACTCGTGATAATGATCCTTTTAGGCGTCGGTGATTCGGGGCGACGAGCACTGAACTCATCTCTCATCATGGAGCAGACCGACGATGAGCATCGTGGCCGAGTGATGGGCGTTTACATGATGAACTTTGGACTCATTCCGCTGGGTGCGATTCCACTGGGGTTCATAACTGCGTTTTTGGATGTACGGGTAGCGTTTGCTATTGCCGGCGGTGGGCTGCTCGTGGCGGCGATCGGGTACACGGTGCTAACCGACAAGATACGGCGATTGTGATTGTTGGTTCAGCCGAGGGATTCGTTCAGCGGTTGTGATTCGTAACTTTTGACGGGGCTGCAAGTAAACTTCATTTCTCGCCGTTCGCCAATACCAACTGTTCCAGATAGTACCGAGCACTTTTCAAGACATGCCGATTCAGGTTCTAAGTGACGATCTCGCCTCCCGCATTGCCGCTGGTGAGGTGATTGAGCGTCCTGCATCGGTCGTGAAAGAACTGGTTGAAAATTCTCTTGATGCTGGCTCAACGCGGATCGACGTGCACATCGTTGGTGGTGGGGCGCAGTCGATCACGGTTGTCGACAATGGGCAGGGCATACCCGCCGGTGAACTTTCTGTTGCGTTTGAGCGATTCGCCACGTCAAAGATCGACGAATCGTCTGATCTGATCGCCATCGGCACCCTCGGATTCAGGGGGGAAGCACTGCCTTCGATCGCTTCGGTAGCGAGAGTGGAGGCGATTTCGCGGCATTTCGAAGCAGACGCCGGTGCTCGATACCTGGTCGATTTCGGCAAGTCCAGTCCGGTTGAAGCTGCCGGAGCCCCGCAGGGCACTCGGATAGAAGTTGCTGGTTTGTTCAAAAACGTGCCAGCACGGCTGAAATTTCTTGGTTCTCCCGGGCGTGAGCTCTCTCGAATCCAGTCGATGCTGGCATCGCTTGCGCTGGTTCATCCAGATGTGGCGGTCAGTCTCAGCGCCGATGGTCGCGAACGACTGAGAACGATAGGTTCGGGGAAACTCGTGGACGCTGTTTCGGGTGTGTACGGCCCAAAAGTGGCCGAACAGATGCTCGAGCTTGAACCTGACGACTCGGCAGCATTTTCGGTTGACGGACTGGTTAGCTCGCCTTCGTTAAACCGATCCAATCGCACCTATATGACGATTTCTGTAAATGGACGCTGGATACAGTCGCGCCGACTGTCGTACGCCATCGAACAGGCGTACCACGGCTTTCTTCCTGATCGAAGATTTCCGATTGCCATCGCACGGATTCGCACGCCACTTGATGATGTTGATGCCAACGTTCACCCGGCCAAGGCGGAAGTGCGTTTCCTTCGGGAGGACCTTGTTTATTCAGTGGTGCAACGAGCTGTTAGAGGTGTTCTGTCGGCTTCAGCCCCGGTGCATGAGCTTGGAGCTGGACGAGCCGCAGGATCGATCGGGTTGTTGAGAACCCCCGGCTCGGTTGGCAATAACACTCCAGGTGTCGTCGGAATTCAATCATCGCCGGCATCTGATTCTGATGGCTCTGGAGCAGGATCCGGGTTTACACAGTGGCCTGATCCTTCGGCGATAGTTGAACAGTCTCGATTGCCGGAGTCACAGGGCGAATCACCCGCGACTTCGTCCACAACCGGCACTCCGAAAGAGACACTTCCGGTATTGCGAGTAATTGGTCAATCGCACGAGACCTATATTCACGCCGAGGGACCAGACGGTGTTTATCTCATCGATCAGCACGCAGCCCACGAGCGAGTGATGTTCGAGCGGGTGCAGCAGAAATTCGAGCAGAACGCTTCCGAATCACAGCCGCTACTTGAAGCCGCGACCGTTGATCTTGGGCCGGGGGTGATGACCACCGTTCAGGAGCATCTGGAAGAGTTGAACAGAGTGGGTTGGGGCGTGGAAGAGTTCGGCACCAATAGCTTGATCGTACGGAGCGTTCCGGCATCGCTTGCTACAAGAGCCAGCGGGGATGGTGCCGGGCAGGTGTTCGCTCGAGTACTGGACGAGCTGAGTGAGGGCGGGACGGGCGAAACATGGCGGAATCGCATGCTGGCGACGATCGCCTGTCACTCGTCGATCCGGGCAGGACAGATTCTTTCAATTGACGAGTGCAAGGATCTTATTCGTCAGCTTGAACGAACTGAGCGGCCAAACACCTGTCCTCATGGTCGACCAACTATCGTGCAGTTGAACGTGAACGATCTGGAACGCGAGTTCAAGCGCCGTTAGTAGATCGGGCCGACCAATCGCAAAGCACTGTTAGAACAGCGGCGCGCCGGCTACCGGGTGACGGAACTGGTAGATGGAGTTCTGGGCGGCTCCGCAAACGAAAACTGTTTTCATGTCGTCGCCACCGAACGCCAGATTCGCCGGTGCCCAGTCGGGTACGTGAAACAGTTCGAGTAGCTCACCGGCAGCACTCACATAGGCGATCGCTCTGATACCGGGGAGCGTCTGCAAAATATTGCCGTCAACATCTACTGCTATGCCGTCGGGATTGCCCGGTTCTCTGAATCTTCGAACGAGTACTTGATCGAGCAGCTGCCCGGATTCGTCAATCTTGAACGCAACCAGTCGTTGGGCACGGCTCTCGGAAACGTAGACCTGCGATCCGTCTGTCGAAACAGCGATTCCGTTTGGGTAAGCGAGTTCGTTGGCGAATGCTGTGACTTTACCTTCGGGTGTTACCCGGTAGACCGGGCTGATCGCAGGGTCGGGCTGTGGCCGTCGTATGGGATCGGTGAACAGCAGGTCGCCGTTGGGCAGGAAGCACAAGTCGTTGGGCCCGCCCAGTGCAGTTCCTTCGTAGTTATCGACAAATACTTCGGGCTTGCCGTTGGAACCAATGCGCAGGATTGCCTTCAGCTCAGCGTCGGCTACGAACATCTCACCAGCCTTATTGAACAGCAAACCGTTAGGGCGCCCATCTGTTTCGGCCACCTGTGTGAGGTCGCCTTCACTGGACACGCGAACGATTGCAGCATCTTCTGCGCTGACGAGATGTAACTGGCCCTGCGAGTCGATTGCCGGACCCTCTGGACCCCGGACGCCTGAAACCAGTACGCGGAAGTCGGTTGGGATGTTTGTGAGGTCGGTAGTCATGTGTTCTTCGTGAAGACTAGACCTCGCCCCGTGTCTGTACAACTGTGAGCAGGACGTGGAAGCGCATGTGGTTGATTGCCGGGGCGAAATTACAGTTATAGACTGTTTGTGAACATACCGACTGGGCGGTCGGTTGATGAGCATTTATCTCACTCGAATTCATCTTGTCTGAATCGTCAACTAAACAGCGGACCCAAACCCGCGAACGCATACTTGAAGCCGCTGAAACCGTATTTGCAGATAACGGCTATCACGATGCGTTGGTCGATGAAATCGGCAAGCGGACTTCGATGTCCAAGGGTGGGTTGTACTTCCACTTTCCCAGCAAGGAAGTTCTCTTTTTCGCTGTTATGGACCGGCTCGCCAACAAGCTTGTGGCTCGGGCTGAAAAGGCTGCGGCGAAAGCTGAGACACCTCTTGAAGCCGCGGAAAAAGCGCTTGGGGCTGTTTTATCGGCGCTGTCGGTACAGAAACGACTTGCCCGGTTAATGACCACCCAGGGTTACAGCATGGGAAATCCGTTCGAGGCAAAAAGGGCGGAAATGTTCGATCGTTTCGCCGGAGTTATTGGTAAGCATCTGGACGAAGCCCGAGAGGCCGGACAGATTGACGATCTAAACACCGAGCTTGCTTCCCGGGTTTGGCTGGGGGCGGTAAACGAAGTTATTGTGCACTGGTTATTTTCAGATGGAGCGTCTCCAAAGGACGCAGCAGCTGATTTGAAAAGAATCCTTATTGCGTCAGTAACCGGGCAAAATACAGCGTCAAATGCGTCGTCGAACGGTGCGGTGGCAAAATGACGAACGAAGCGACCCGAAGCGGATTCCACGGCTGGCGACGACTTGCTCTTTTTCTTGAGGCAATCAAATTTGAGCACTCTGTTTTTGCGCTTCCATTCGCAATTCTCGCGGCATTTCTTTCGGCGAGTGGTACGCCCGACCTAACTGGCCTATTGTGGGTGCTGGTGGCGATGGTTGGAATGCGTACATTTGGTATGGCTGCCAATCGGCTGATTGATGGTGCAATCGACGCCCGAAATCCACGTACGGCGACTCGGGCGATCCCGGCCGGGACGATCAGTCGTAAAGCAATGATCACGTACATGGCTGTTGCCGGGTTGATATTCGCTGGAGCAACTTCCCAACTCGATCCGATTACCTGGCCTCTGGCGATAATTCCTCTGGCAGTGATGATCGGCTATCCCTATTTGAAGCGATTCACATGGCTCGCCCATTTCGGTATGGGAGCTGTCTATCTCATCGTTCCCCCGGCAGTGTCACTGGCTCTTACCGGCACTATGCCGTTCGGGTTCGTGGTGATCGGCATTGGTTCGATGATGTGGGTAGCTGGATTCGATGTTCTTTACGCAACGGCCGATTTCAAGGTTGATCGTGAGCAGGGATTGCATTCGATTCCCGCCAGATTCGGTATACCGGCGGCACTCGTTATTTCACGTTTGTTGCACGCATCGGCGGTAATCCTGCTTGCGATTGCGGGGTTGATTCTCGACGTTAGTGGCCTTTATTCGTTCGGGGTGCTGGCCGCAGCGGTGTTGTTGGCATATGAGCAGTCGCTCGTTTCATCGAGCGATCTGTCGAAGCTGAACATGGCGTTTTTCACGATGAACGGCGTTATCGCAGTTGTTTTTGGCGTATTTGTAGTAGTTGGCGAGGTGATCTGATGGGCGTTTATGCACTTGGAATAGCCGGAGCCAGCGGAGCTCCTTACGCAAGGCGGGTTCTCGAACAGATGCTGCTTGCGGGTCACGATGTGAAAGCTGTGATCACCGACGCCGGGCGCAAGGTGCTTGAAGTCGAGGAAAATCTCGTGCTTACCGGGAACACTGAAGTCGACACGCCGGTGATTCTCGATTGGGCGCAGGCCGGTGATGCCGACGGCAATCTTGAGATGTACCACCACAAGGACGTAGCATCGCCAATCGCTTCGGGGTCGTTTCCGATCGACGGAATGGCGGTTGTGCCTTGTTCTGGCGGAACGCTGGGGCGTATTGCACACGGCATATCTAACGGCCTACTCGAACGTGCTGCCGACGTGTGTTTGAAGGAACGCAGGCGGCTTGTATTGGTGCCTCGAGAGATGCCGCTAAGTCTCATTCATCTGCGAAACATGACCGCTGTCACAGAGGCAGGAGCGATTGTTCTGCCTGCTTCACCCGGTTTCTATCACCGACCTCAAAATATCGATGATCTGATCGACATGGTGGCAGGTCGCATACTCGCATCCCTGGGGATCGCGTCGCCGGTAATGAAGCCGTGGCTCGGCCCTGAGCCAACTTCGTACTCAGAAGAAGGAATCCAGTAGTTGGCATTTACTGATCTCCAATCGTTCCTTTCGATGCTCGTAAAAGAGGGCGAACTTCACCGGGTCACCGAAGAGGTAGATGCCGAGCTTGAAGTAACCGAAATAGCGACGCGCGCAGTGAAAGAAAACCTTCCTGCGCTGTTGTTTGAGAACGTTAAAGGCTCCAAGTACCCGCTGGTGATCAATTCGATGGCTTCGATACGCCGAATCGAACTTGCACTGGGTCGACCTGCCGAAGCACTCGGTGAAGAGATTGTGCGGTTCATGGAGGACGTGAATCCGCCGAGTCTCGGATCGTTCTGGCGCAATCGCAAGACCGGTTGGCGATTGCTTAAGATCAGGCCGAAAAACACTCGGCGCGCATTTTCGCAGCAGGTTGTTGAAGACCCGCAGCTCGATCAGCTTCCGATATTGAAGTGCTGGCCAGAAGACGGCGGACGATTTTTCACGCTTCCGCTCGTCATGAGCAAAGATCCCAAAACCGGCGCCGGCAATATGGGCATGTACCGAATGCAGGTCTACGACCAGCAAACCACCGGGATGCATATGCAGATCCAGAAGGGTGGAGGATTTCACTACCAGATCGCCGAAAAGATGGGCAAGCCACTTGAGATGGCAGTTGCCGTTGGTGGTGACCCGTCGCTGATTCTGGCAGCGATCATGCCGCTGCCAGAGGGTCTCGACGAGGTGGCGTTTTCAGGGATCGTTCGCGGTCAGCGAACCCCGCTGACTAAAGCCAAGACCATCGACATGAAGGTTCCCGCACACGCGGAGTTTGTGTTCGAGGGAGTTGTTCGCCCCAGAGTTCGCCGACTCGAAGGGCCGTTCGGCGATCACTTCGGACACTATTCCGCCGCTGGCGATCACCCGGTTTTCGAGATGACTCGGATGACCCGTCGAAAAAACCCCATCTTCCCGGCGACCGTTGTTGGCATACCGCCTCAAGAGGATCGTTACCTCGGTGATGCTGCCCAGTTGGCGCTTACGCCGCTGATGCGACTTGTTCGGCACGAAGTCAAAGACATGTGGGCCTACTACGAGGCAGGCTTCCATAACTTGTTGGTGGTGTCGGTTGATGCCAGATACCAGCGCGAGGCGATCAAGACTGCGCTTGGAATACTCGGGGATGGCCAGCTTTCACTGACTAAGAACTTGATTCTGGTTGGTCCCGATGTGAACCCGAGGGACTACCGGCAGGTGATGCAGGCGATTCGGCGCAACTTCGATCCTGAGCAGGATTTTCATCTCATAGCGCGAACTGCTGCCGATACTCTGGACTTCACAGGTGAGGCACTGCACAAGGGATCAAAGATGATCCTGGATGCCACCGGTGGGCCACTTGGCGAAAGGGCTCCAACCGCTGTGGCGCTGCCAGCGATCATCGGGGCGATCGCTCCGGGAATAACGAAGCACCGTCTGGTCGGAAAAACGATGCTTGTTGTTCAAACCACAGGCAACGGTAGGGAGGTCGTCCAGAAACTGGTCGACAACCCTCTCCTTGGCAGCGTGAAGATCGTTGTTGCGGTATCGGCTGATGTCGATATCGATGATGACGAAAACTTGTTGTGGGGCATTTTTACGAGATTCGATGCGGTGCTCGACGTGATGTTCTCACGTGCGGAATTCAGAGGAATCGCACCGGTTTATTCGGGTGTGATGGGTATTGATGCGACTTGGAAGCAGGGTTACCAGAAACCGCTGGTTATGGACCCCGAGATAGTGAAGAAAGTGGATTCTAAATGGTCCCGATACTGGAAGTAGCCGACCCTGATCTCAAGATCGATATCAATCTGGTTGACAAGCGCCTCTTCCCGATCTGGGACAAGGTGCAAGCAGGCGAGCGCCTTTCGAGTTCGGAAGGCGTGACGCTGCTCGACACCGATGATCTGGCCGGCGTTGGTCGCATGGCCGATTTCGCCAAGAAACGTGTTACTGGCGACAAGGTTTACTTCGTGCTGAACCGTCACGTAAACCCGACGAACATCTGCGTACTCAGCTGCAAGTTCTGTGACTTCGCCAAGAAACCGGGTGAAAAAGACGCCTACGAAATGTCGATCGAAGAGATTCTCGATCACGTTGATGACGACATTCGTGAGATCCACATCGTTGGTGGGCACCATCCGACGTGGCCATTTGAGTACTACGTCGAGATGGTGAAGGAGATACACAAGAAGGCTCCGCATGTTCAGATCAAGGGATTCACGGCGTCAGAAATCGACTACTTTCAACGTCGCTGGAAAGTGCCGCCCGAAGAGTCGCTGGCCATCCTGAAAGAAGCCGGACTCCAGTCAATGCCAGGTGGTGGAGCCGAGGTGTTCTCGTCACGAGTTCACAAGATTCTGCTTCCCGGCAAAGCAAATGCTGATCGCTGGGCCGAGATTCACAAGACAGCCCACCGAATGGGCATTCCGACGAACTGCACGTTGCTGTACGGGCACATCGAAACATTTGAAGAACGGATCGAACACCTGATTCGTCTGCGCAACATCCAGGACGAAACGGGCGGGTTCCTGGCGTTTATTCCACTGGAGTACCAAGTGGGGATGACGAAACTCCGACCTCGCCACACCCCGGCGATGGACGATCTGAAGATGATCGCTGCAGCACGACTTATGCTCGATAACATCAAGTACATCAAGGCGTACTGGGTGATGCTTGGTGAAGCGACCGCAAGCATTGGTTTGAACTTCGGTGCCAACGACCTCGACGGCACGATTGGCAAGGAGCGCATCGCTCACGCAGCACTCGCCGATTCACCGGCTGGTCAGGCACGAGAGAAGATGGCTTCGTTCATTCGAGACGCCCGTCGAATTCCAATCGAGCGAGACGCTCTGTACAAAGAGATTCGAGTGTATGACCACTAATCGTTCCAACCATGATGTTTTGAGGGTAGGGCACATGACCTACCTCAACTCTGAAGTGTTTTATCGAGATCTTCCTGCTAGTTCCTGCGAACTAGTCGACATGCCCCCGCGTGCAATGGCGGCTGCCGTTGAGCGTGGTGAATTGGTCGCCGGGCCGCTACCTATTGCAGAAGTGTTCCGACTCGGAGATAAAGTGCGGTCGCTGGGTAATCTCGGGATCGCCTGTGACGGGTCAGCCAAGAGCGTGTTTCTTTTCTCTCGTTATCCTGTCGATCAGCTCGGCGGGAAGCGGATAGCGGTGACTTCTCACACGGCAACATCGATTCAATTGATGAGGATTTTGTTCGCCGATTTGTGGAATGTATCGGGCCACGAGTTCGTGGAAACAGATGATCCACATGACGCAGCACTGTGGATCGGTGACCCTGCACTGGAGCGGCGATCACAGACCGTTTACCCCCACATGTACGACCTTGGCACAGCATGGAAGACGCTGACGGCCTTGCCGTTCGTGTTCGCCGAGTGGGTAATACGAACGGACGTGCCTCGAGAACAGACGAATCAGCTGGATCGATCGTTAAAGAAGGCCACACTGAGTGCGACGGACGACAGCTCGATCCTAAAGATAAGCCTGCAACGAGCGACTAAATTCATGCCGAAATCCGATGTTGCCGACTACATTCGAAATTTCGCATATTTTCTTGGTCCAAAAGAACGACGAGGCCAGCAAGAATTCCAGCGACGACTTGAAATGTTGCCCGTGTGGCGCCCACCTAGCCCTGACACCAAGCAGGTTGAAACAAAGGCGGTATCGACGTCGTAGCCGACGATCGAGGCGAAGAAACAATGCTTCAGCAAATTACTAAAAAAGTCTTTTCAGGCCAGCGAATCACGAGCGAAGAGGGCCTGTGGTTGATTCAGGAAGCCGAGCTGTTAGATCTGGCTCCGTTGGCCGACTTCTGGCGTCAGCGCCACAACCCGAACAAGAAAGTTTCGTACGTAGTCGACACCAACCTCAACTACACGAATCTTTGTGACGCCTTCTGTTCGTTCTGTGCGTTCTACCGCACTGATCCTAACGACCCATCCGCTTACACGTACACGGTCGATCAGATCATGGGCAAGATCGAGCGTGCTCGCAAGAACGGCGTTCGAACGGTGTTGATGCAGGGCGGCCTAAATTCAGAACTCCAACTCGACTACTACGTTGAAATGGTTACCGAAACGAAGAAACGTTTTCCTGACGTGACACCGCACTACTGGTCCGCTCCTGAGATCGTTAGGATGACCGAGGTCTCAGAGATGGACTACGAGCAGGTGTTTACAGCACTCTGGGACGCCGGACAGCGTTCGATGCCCGGTGGTGGTTCAGAGATCCTCTCGAACGAGGTGAAGGCCACTGTGTCGAGATTCAAGCCGAAGGACACCGTTGACCAGTGGACTGAAGTTCACGAAGCAGCTCACAAAATTGGCTTCAAGACGACCGCGACGATGATGTATGGTCATGTCGAAAAAGATCATCACGTTATCGAGTCGCTGGAACATATCAGGCGTGTTCAGGACGAGGCTCTGAAAAACGGCAATGACGGTGGTTTCACGGCGTTTATTCCGTGGTCCTACAAGAAGGACAACACTGCGCTGGCGAAGATGGTTGAAGAAGAGGCAGGGCCCAACCAGTACCTCAGGATCATTGCGATATCACGGATCATGCTCGACAACATTCCGCACATCCAGGCATCGTGGTTCTCGGAAGGCAAAAAGACCGGTCAGATCGCACTACGATTTGGTGCCGATGACTTTGGCGGCACTCTGTTCGACGAGAACGTCATGCTTGCTGCCGGGTTCTATAACCGAACGACCGAAGATGAAGTGCGAGAGATGATCTCGGAAGCGGGATACTCGCCGATTCAACGGCTCACAAACTACGAAATCGTCGAAGGCTCAGATGCTGAGCTGGCTCCAATCAAGTAACTCAAAACTAACTCATTAACAAGAAACATCATGACTATCAACGACAACACGATCACCTTTGGGCACAGTCCTGACGCAGACGATGCGTTTATGTTTTTTGCGATGGAAAAGAAGATTGTGGAGATTCCGGGCTACTCACTCGCTCACCACATGGAGGACATCGAGTCGCTCAACGTACTGGCCGAAACGGGGAAGCTCCCTGTGACTGCTATCTCGGCCGCACGGTACCCGGATGTTGCCAAGCACTACAGGATCATGTCGTGCGGATCGTCGATCGGCCGCAACTACGGTCCGATGGTTGTGTCGGTTGAGCCGATGACAGAGGCTGATCTCGAGGGAAAACGAGTTGCAGCTCCGGGACGATTCACCACTTCATGGCTGTTGTTCCAGATTTTCGGACCGAAGAATTGCGTACCTGTATTCGTCGATTTTGACGACGTGGGCCCGGCTGTTGAAGAGGGTCGTGCTGATGTCGGGATTCTGCTTCATGAAGGTCAGATCTTGTACGAAAAACTGGGTTTTCACGGAATTATGAGCCTCGGGGAAAAATGGCACGAGGCAACGGGCTTACCGATCCCGCTGGGGGTTGATCTTGTCAGTCGCCACATTGGCGATGAACTGGCACAGACTATCGCTGATGCGTCGCTCGAAAGCATTGTCTACGCCCGAAATCATGAAGATGACGCGCTTGAGTACGCTCTGGGATTTGGCCGGGGTATCGACCCTGAAGACGGGAAGAAGTTCGTTCGCATGTACGTCAACGACGATACCATCGACATGGGCGAAGAGGGCAGGGAAGCTCTAACCAAGCTGTTTACGATGGCGGTTGAGCGTGGTGTGCTGGCCGATTTACCTGAACTCGACATTGTCCAGGCAAAGCAACCAGATCAAACGGGCGCTAGCGATCGGGGGAAATCCCCAAAAGCACCCTAAGACAGGATATTTTCCAGGTCAGTTAGCGTGAATGGTTTGGGCATAAAGGCGTCGGCACCGAGTGCCATGAGACCGTCGAGCTTAGCCGGTTGAGCGTGAGCGCTCATCACTATTACTCGGTCTGGACGTTGGTATTTGCCCGTACGAAGCGCTCGTAGAACCTCATAACCGTCGACTTTTGGCATCATCAAATCTAGAAGCAGTGTACCGAACTTGCGTTCCTCGATTGCGTCGAGCGCGGCATGGACGTTGAACACGGTTACTTCGCCGTTGTTGCCTAACTCTTCGAGCATGGCAACAACGGCGTCTCGCGTTGCCATGTCATCTTCGGCTACTAGCACTTATTCCGCTCCTAATTGCGGTCGCTTAATGCAAGGCGACTTACTTTGAAAGGCACTTTCAATTCGTGCCTGAAATGTATTCGTAAGAGTATTACGGACTAATCCCAGAATTGATTCAGTTGGGATTCTGCCGGCAAACCTGTTCAATCGAATAGCGCTTCCTTTAGCTGATCGAGTTTGAACGGTTTTGAAAGAACTCGATCGATGCCGATGTGTTCCATGTACTGGTCGTCAACTGGGTTAGTGTGACCAGTCATCAAAACAACCCTCGGTGGGCGTGTGATCTCAGGGTCTTTTCGGATGGCTTCAAGGACTTCCATGCCACTTTCCGAAGGCAGTAAAAGATCGACCAGTACGAGATCGGGTGACAGCTGTTTGAGGCCTTCGATACCTTTGATGCCGTCTTCGGCAAAATGCACGTCGAAATCGCCCAGAAAATCGAGCCCCGCGTCAACGGGGTAACGAATCGACTTTTCATCGTCGATTACAAGGATTCGTATTTACACCTGTTCGCTCAAATGGTCAACGCTGTAATGTGGTTAGGGGTTACGTAATGAGACTTATCAATTTCGATACCGCCGAGAGTATACGTCGGCTGATAGCGAAAGAATGAGTTTTCGATGTGGATGATCGAACAAAATACCCACTGAACACCAATTAACACCATCTGTTTACTCGAAAGTTGAGAATTTGAGGCAACCCACAGGCCAACGACAATCTTTTGCAGCGACCATAAGTGGATCGCCGGCAACGAGCACTATCGTCGTTCTTAATATCTTGTTTTATCTCGGTGTACTGGCGACTGGCGGCTCGAACACTCAGAACCTGATCAACTGGGGCGCCAAGTTCGGACCGTACATAGCTGAAGGCGAGTACTGGCGGCTATTTATGCCGATGTTCCTTCACGTGGGCCTGTTCCACCTGGCGACCAATTTGTTTGGTCTGGTCATATTTGGTTCTACGGTCGAGAAAGTGTTCGGGTCGGTCAAGTTTTCAGCTATTTATTTGACCGCCGGCGTAATGGGCAACGCGGTTAGCTACCTTGCCGGGCCAAATCCCGGAGTTGGTGCCAGTGGCGCCGTATTCGGGATACTCGGGGCGTTTGGCATGTACCTTCTGCTGAATCGCAGGATTTTGGGTCAGATGGGAAGGCAGCAGTTCACTTCTATTGGAGTGATTGTCGGGATCAACGTGGTACTGGGCCTATCTACTTCAGGAATCGACACTGCTGCTCACTTTGGGGGATTGATTGCCGGCGGAATCGTTGCCTGGTTGATTGCGCCACGTCAGCGCCTGTTCGAAGTCGAAACCCCGTTCAACTTTGGTCCACCTCGAATGGCGATGCGAAGTGCTAGCCAACCGGCATCAAGGCTAGTTGTTGCAATTGTTCTGGTACTTGCGATCTCTGCTGCCATCGTATTGTTTGAAACGGGAACCTACACGACCAACATTCTCGGTCATAAGATCCCGGGATAGAACGTTTCTCTGGTTGTATGTATACTGTTGGGGTCTACTCACTATTGATATCAAGTATCAATTAAGAGCTAAGCCAAGATGCCACCAGTCACAGCCGATCCAGTCGAAGTAAATCTCATCAACGCACTGGAAGATCGCGGTCTTCGCAGGACTGCCGCACGATCTGCAGTGACGGACCGGATCGAGCGGGTTAGCGATGCTTTCACTGCCGAACAGCTGTGTCGCGAGCTGCCTGATGTTGGCAGGGCGACGGTGTACCGAACGATTCGGCATCTGGTTGATGCTGGCGCACTATGTAAGCTTCCCATTCTCGATGGCGCACCGATGTACAGCATTGCCCGTATAGAGCATCATCACCACACAATCTGTTCTCGCTGTGGGGCGGTAGGTGAGTTCCGGCATTCGACCGTTGAGCGAGTGATGAGATCGCTTGAAAAAGAGATCGATGGCGACATAGTCGGACACCGTATGGAAATATTCATCACCTGCAGTTCTTGCCTCGCCAAATCCGAAATCAATAGTAGTTCAGGTAATTCAAGTGTCAGCATCTGAACCAAGTGATTCATCTGTTATCGCGCCGAAAAATGAGACTGAGTCTCAAAACATTCAAACGCACTCAGGAATCGCTCTGAGCCCCGATCAGGTGCCGATACGATTCGAGGAAGCCTGGTTTAGTTACAACTCTGAACCGGTTGTACGTGACATTAATTTTTCTATAACGCCCGGCGAGTTTGCAGCAATTCTGGGTCCAAACGGCTCTGGCAAAACGACGCTAATGAAGCTGGCGCTGGGGTTAATCAAACCGACCTCAGGTCGAGTACTACTGTTTGGTGAACCAGCGGAACATTTCAAAGATTGGCACCGTGTTGGATATGTGCCGCAGCGTACACAGGCGACGGAGTCTAGGTTCCCGGCATCGGTTCGAGAAATCGTGAACTTCGGATCGTATTCAGGCTTTAGCCCGCTGGCGTTTTTCAAACGCGACAAGTCGAGTCGGGTTGACGAAGCTATGGAGGTGGCAGGTATTCAGCACCTTGCCGATCGACGAGTTTCTGATCTATCGGTTGGACAGCAGCAGCGAATGTTGATTGCCCGATCTCTTGTGAGACGCCCGGATCTGCTGGTTATGGACGAACCAGTGGCTGGAGTTGACGCGGCGGGTGAAGATCAGTTCCACAACATGGTGCGCAAGTTGAATCGTCATCTCGGAATCACGATCGTCATGGTGTCTCACGACATCGGCGCTGTGATGCGCGAAGCAACTACGATCGCATGTATTAACCGGGACATCGTCTTTCACGGTCCCGTTCACCAGCTCGATGCACAGGCTCTTTCAAGCCTTTACGGATTTCCGGTCGATGTGCTCATGCATGACCCAGAGCACACTCACAGGTAGTTCGAATGCCAGAAATCTTTCAATATGAATTCATGAACAGGGCAATAATTGCTTCTGTTCTGGTTGGTTCAACCGCTCCTGCATTTGGTGTTTTCCTGGTTCTTCGGCGCCTTTCACTGATCGCCGATACTCTTTCTCACGTTGCACTGGCCGGAGTGGCGATAGCGCTGCTCACGAAAACGTTCGCTCCGATCATAGCCCTGGCAGCGACGACGGGAGCTGCCGTTTCGATTGAAGAACTGCGAATGCGCCGATTACTGCCGGGCGATGCTGCGCTGGCAGTGTTTTTGTATGGGGCTCTGGCGGTGGCTGTGGTCTTGATCAGCATTGCTGATGGTTTCAACAGCACGCTCTTCTCGTACCTGTTCGGAAACGTTCTGACCGTGACTCAAACAGATCTGTGGTGGATGGGGACGCTTGCCGTAGTGATTGCTCTGTTCATGCTGATGTTTAGTTCCGAGCTGGCGCAGATAACTTTCGATCCCGATCTGGCGAAGATAAACGGGGTTCGGGTTCACCTGTTGAATCTCGGGCTGGCAGTGCTCACGGGCGCGACGATTACTGTTTCGATGCGGGTGGTAGGGGTGCTTCTTGTTGGAGCACTCATCGTAATTCCGGTCTTGATTAGCCTGCGGATTACCAAAGGTCTGACTCGCACCGTGATCACTTCATCGGTTGTTGGAATATTTGTTTCGGTGGTTGGGATGGTTACGTCCTACTACGCCGATATTGCACCCGGTGGAAGTGTGGTTCTGACCGCAATCGTTTTGCTTGTACTTGTTGAATTCGGGGCGTTCGTGAGGCGGGTGAATGGGAGGACGAGTCATCGCAACTGCGTTGATTCGCACAGTCACGAGCATGAATCGCATGCTCATGGGGTGGGCGATGAATCAGATGACCACGAACTGCATTCTCACCGCTAATTAATTTTGCTGTGGTTCGTTTACCGCTGTTTGATCGGGTGCTTTTGCCAGCGCGAAACTACCGATCGAGATCACAAGCAGCACGATGGTGATCATGAACATCTGGTCATACTTGCCTGTTGAGTCGAAGATCATTCCCGCAAGTATCGGGCCGAAGAAAACCGGAATCGTGACTGACATTCTTGTGAGGCCCATAATTCTGCCGAACTGTTTCAGGCCGAACATGTCGAATATGATCAGCGGGGTGAGCGCACCAACTCCTCCCATTCCGAGCCCAAACACGACTATCGCACCCCATGTGATGAGTGATCCGCCCGAGAAGAGCAAAACTGAGAGTCCGATTCCTTGAAGGATCATGATCAAAATGAACGCTACTCGGGCGGTGATTGATTCGCTCAGCCGACCGAAAATCAGCTTGCTTGATGCGGCGAACACAGCAAGAACGATCATCATTGTGGCCGCGATGCCTCTGCTGAACCCGACCTGCTCAAGATGGGGGACCATCTGACTCACAACACCGGTCCGAACAAACTGTTGAAGAGTCATGCCTACCACCAGAAACCAGAACGCCGATGTACGCATCGCGGCGGATGCAGTCAGTCCTTTATTAAAGTCGTCGCTTGCCTCTTCGCCGTTTTCTGCAGGAGCCCATCGTTTTTGCTGTTCTTTTTTTACGTCTTCGGCGTTGTCGCGAATCACAAGCAACACCAGCATCGCCATGCCAACAAGAGCAATTCCCATCAAGCCCCATGTCCAGCGCCAGCCTACAACTCCGATCAGAATCGCGACGACTGGAACCGCAATACCACTGCCGATATTGTTTCCTGAAGTCACGATTCCCATCATGCGGCCGCGGGCTTTTGGGAACCATGTGAGAACGAGTCGACCGGCGGGCATCATCGTTGCACCCGGGGTGCCGGCGAATATCACTGCGCTGAAGAGGTAGAACTGCCATAGCTCGGTCATTACAGAGCGGAGTAAAAATCCAATAGCCACCAGCAGAATGGATCCAGCCATCGTCCATTTGGCACCGATGCGATCCATCAATCCGCCTATGACTGGAGACAGGAACCCGGTCACAATTCCGATGCTAAGCGCTACGTTGACCTGGGTTCTTGACCAGCCAAATTCCTGTTCAAGGGGCTCGATGAAGAACCCGAAAGTGAACTGAACTGTGCCAAGTACAGCACCGATGGACAGTGCTGACGCTCCGATGATGTACCAGCCGCGATAGATACCGCTTCGTTTCGGCGGTTGATCGACGATAGGTGGATTTTCTTGACTTGAATCGGTGATTCGATTGCTCCGCTAGCAGGTCGTCTGACTGTTCTTTGAAACTCTGTTTGGCCGAGTAGATGACCGTAACTTGCGAGATAGTACATCTCACCCAATGCGCATGTTCGTTCGGTTACGGTTTTGCCAGGTTCTGTCAGAACTCAGTGTCGGCGCAGAATAGCATCATCCCTCATTTGATGAGGAGATCTGTTCATGTCCTGTCCACATTGCCTGTCTTCGGTTCGGCGAGAAGCTGGCGCACGTGCGTATCAAAAGTAGGTTGCCTCACGAATTTACAGCGTTACAGCTGCTTATTTGGCGAAACCAAATTCGTCATTGTCAGTAGGTCGAGTTGGAATCAGGTCGATTTAGGAGTCGCTCAGAACTGCTGATTCCCACTTAGGGTGGGACGCGAACAGGCCCCACCCAATCGGATGAGGCCTGCTGCTTTGTGTTCTTGGTGGAGACGGGGGAGAGTTGAACTCCCCGTCCAGGAAGGGTCCCGGTTTGACTTCTACGAGCGTAGCCGTCGGTGGTTATCTCATCGCCGCGCCCGCCCCATCGGCGTAGCAAGTGCGGCGACCAGCTAGTGGAGCCTTAGTTGTTTGTCACTAGCTACCCAAACAACGCAGTCCGACATTTCATCTCTCGATCCTAACCCGTCAGACGTGGGGTAGGTCGAAAGTCGCTGCCCTTAGGCTGCGAGAGCGAATTCACGTTCGCCGTTTATGTTTTTGCCGCTTTTTACGTGGTGCACGGCGCCACGGCCCGCAATCGAGCGGTGATCTCCCTGTCGAAACCACGCGTCCCCAAGTACACAACTAAGTCTACAGCGTTGAACGCTAGCGGAGAATGGTGATTAATACGAAGGGCAGGGGAATACATTCAGCGACCGACCATCACATCCAATTCAAATTATCGTGGTCAAGGTTTGAATTAGTTTGCTGCAGTCGCAAATTCATTTATATAGGTAGTGCGAGACTTAGAATCTAGTCGCTACCATCATAAAATTTGTTCACTCAGACAATCGACAACAAAGCCACAAAGTCCGCTCAAACATGAATTTACCTTCTGATTTCGATCCTTCAGCCAATCTCATCGCACATCAAGAAGAAAACGGATTATTCCATTCGGTGATCGCTTCGGCGGCACTCGTTGAATCGCTGGTGAGAGACGATTCAGACGACAATATAGCCACTGCCGAAAAGATAATTGCTGCAGTTCTCGATTACCAAGTTACGGAGCCGGGCGATCCACACTTTGGAAACTTCCTCTGGGAGAAGGAGTCAGAGGTCGTCGAGGATCTGAACGCCGTCCAGTTTGTGATGTTCCGCTTTGTGCCACTGATGGCGGAATTCTCGAGCCGGTTCTCTTCTGGGGCCAAAGACCGAATGCTGGTTTCGATTGGCTACGGAATGAAAGCTATCACCCGGATAGACGTCAATCTGCTTTACACAAATATCGTTCTCAAAGATATTTGCAATTCCTGCCTTGGTGGAGAATTGCTGGACGATGCCGAAATTCGAGAGCGCGGATACCTGAAAATGCGGCGATGGTTCGATAGAACTCGCGAATCGGGCATTCCGACTGAATACAACAGTCCGCCATACACAAGCCTCGCCATTGAAGTCCTCGGCAGATTATCTGCAACCACCACCGACGAAAGCACGAGAGTACTCGCATCAGTCGCAGCCGACAGAATCGCACTAAGTGCAGGTCTTCGAATTAACTCAAAAACGCGTAGGTGGGCCGGTCCTTTTGGCCGGGCGTACCGAGAGGCAGTATTAGCCGAGGGTCCATCGGAAATTCAAAGGCTAGAAGGTCTTGTCGGAACTGGACTTGCGCCTGATTGGATGATGGATGTGATTAATCATCAGGTATTACCGCAAGATGTGATCGAGACTTCAAATATTGAAAGCCAGACCGTAGTTTCCACGCACCACAGCAAGTCATATTCATTGGGGGTTGCGTCGCGAGAATTATCACCCAATCAAACCGATTCATCGCTGCACAGTCGCAGGCGTTTGATCTGCGATACTCGGCTCCAAAAAATGGGCAAATCGCGACGATGACAACCCGGTATCTTCACGATGACGCTTGGATCGGAAATTACCAAGTTACTCCCAGTCGAGGATGGGATCATGTGTTTCCTGAGCAAGGCAAGTTTCGAGGAGTCCAAAACGGCTCTTCTGCGATCGGTGTTGCAATGTCGAACATGCTTGGAGCTGAACGAGCGAACAGTAGTGCTTACCTCGCGATCGTGTGGACGAACGCTGAATCTGTCGAGGGCATATGCGTGAACGGAAAGCTTGTCACCGAATTTCCTGTCGAATTATCGATCGACTCAGACATCTGCGTTGTGACTGGAAAACTGTTTATTGGTGTACGGGTGCTCGGTCGTTCCAATCTAGGCATCGGATCAAATCCACCGGTTCGGCTGATCGAACGCGATGGGATGATCTCATTGAACGTTCATAACTACGCTGGACCCGAAAAGACGTTTTGGGAGCTTGCTAATCCTGGCGCCTTTTTCCAGAGTTTACCGTTCTGCGCATTTTATTCAGAGGTGGAAGAGAGAGAGCAGTGGGAAAATGTGGATCAGTTTATGGCGATGTTCTCCAGCGGATCATCATCGGCCGATCTGCAAGAATCACCCGGATTTGGACATGTGAACCAGCGCGTGTTGACTGCCGAATATTCTCGACCGGGACGGAGCGTCGGAATCGAACTAGATCTGGTGACCAGTGAGTTGATACGTCGATTTACAGAGGCAGGAGATTTAGGTACACCGAAGCTGGATTCGACGATTGCCGTGCATTCTGATGTAAGTCCGATTGTGATTGGAAATTCACGACTTGAGTTTGGATCGGGCGATGCTTGGCTTCTCTCAATACCTAAGGCGGATCTGTGCATTGCCGGAATTCCGGGTAATACACCGACAGATGTTTCATTGACGACGAAACGTGGTCAACGACAATTCCAAGGTATGACGTCAGGATTAATAGTTTGGCGAGGTGACGACATCAACGTTACTGCTGCGCCCATGTCTTCATCACAAGAATTAGGAGCAGAGTAGCCCTTCAAAAAGAACCTCGCGTGTTGATCGTTAGATCCCGAATTTCATCGGGATCGACTGCCTCAGAATGACATCTAACAAGTTTGCCGAGAGATAACCTGATCCCAAATCGAGAGTTCGTACCGGCTATATCTTCGACCGAATTGCGCGGTCCATCTCTCGCTTGGCGTCGCGTTCTTTGATGGTGTTGCGTCGGTCGACCTGACGCTTACCTTTGCCGACGCCGATTAGAAGCTTGGCTACTCGGTTTTTGATGTAGACCTTCAGGGGAACGATGGTCTGGCCGTCTCGATGCGACTGGTCGTCGAGATAGGCAAGCTGCTTCTTTTTCAGTAGCAACTTGCGAGGGCGGGTGGCATCGTGCTGACCGTTGGCTCCTGCCGGGGCGTAGGCAGCGATGTTGGCGTTTTCAAGCCATGCTTCGCCGTTCTTGATGTAGACGTAGCCTTCGGCGATGTTGATTCGCCCTTCACGTGCCGACTTTATTTCCGAGCCAAGCAGCTGCATTCCCGCTTCGAACGTTTCCTTGATGAAATAGTCGTAGCGAGCACGTCGATTTGTGGCGAGTGCGCGTTCGGTGTCGGAGTTAGCCATGGTTTAAGTCTACGGAATTGGGCGCGATCAAGCAGCGACTCTTCGTCACCAGAATATGTGAAGTCTGGACTGACTCGGGTTGGCATTGTTTGATGTGGACACTTGCGCCCCGCATCCCCAGATCCCTCGACTCCGAGGACTTCGCTCGGGAAACGGAGAACAGCCAGATTACCTGCTACGGAGTGCTCGCCAGCTGTGCCACCTGGAAATCGAGCTGCTTGATAGCTGCTTCGATCTGTGGATCGCCAGCCTCGCTGGTTTGCGGGTTGGCTCCGGCAGCCGCTCGATCGAATTCGACAACCACATCAGGTTCAATTCCAATTTCTTCGATTACCCGACCGTTTGGCGTGAACCATCGACCGATCGTCAGGTAAACACCACCACCGTTCGAAAGACCTCGAAGCAAGTTCACACTGCCTTTACCGAATGTGGTTGTGCCAATCGCCACGGTACGCCCGTGATCCTGCAGGGCACCGGTTAACACTTCAGATCCACTGGCAGAGAAGTTGTCGACCAGCGTTACCAACGGAATATCCGGGAAGTTTCCGCCTTTTTTGACATTCCAGTCCTCACGCTGACCACGAGAGTCGACTTCGTAGGTGACAATGCCGCCAGTGAGGAACTCAGAAGCCACGTTTACAGTCGCAGAAAGCAGACCGCCGGGGTTGCCTCTCAAATCGAGAATGATGCCTTTAGCACCGCCATCGATCAGTTCCTGAACTCCCTCACGAACCTCGTTTGCTGTTTCAGCCGTGAACGTATCGATTTTGACACGTCCGTAACTGGTGTCAGCGACGTTGGTAATCTTGACGCTCGGGTTTTCGATAACAGCTCTGGTTATTGTTATGTCAACTGGATCAAGGCTGCCAACGTGCTCCACGGTGAGTACAACATCGGTGCCTTCAGGGCCACGAATTTTGTTGACTGCCTCAAGCACGCTCCAGCCTGTTGCGTCTTCGCCATCGACAGCGAGAATCTTGTCGCCTGCTTTGATGCCGGCTCTTTCAGCGGGGGTATCTGGCAGCGGCTTCGTGATGATCACGCCGTTGCGATCTGGGGCAGCTTCAACCTGGGCTCCGATTCCACCAAATTTTCCTTGAAAGCCATCTTGGTCGATTTTGAATGTGGAAGGCGGAATGTATGCGGTGTAACGATCGTCGAGAGCATCGAGCATGCCGATAACCGCGGCTTCAGCGAGAACATCCGGATCGATCTTTTCCCTGATTACATATTCTCTGACGAGGATCGAATAGGTCTCCCAGACGATTTGGAGGCCGTCAGGCACCGCTGCAGGCTCGTCGGCTATAGGTTGAGCAGTCGGAGTGGCCTGCGTGCTGTCTGACAGGATGATCGGTCCTGAATTGCGTGTGGCGGGGTCATCTTCGCCGCTGTTGCAAGCGGCGGTAATCAACAGCGTGGTTAAGACGATTAGAGAAAAGGAGGCAAGTCTGAACGAACTGGGGCGTGTGGTCAGGAAATTCATATTTTGATTTTGTATCGAGCGCTTGAATTCAGATGGCCAGAAGGGTGGTTCCACCGCGAGGAGAAATAATCTACTAGGTGAGGATACGCTGTATGTACGAGATTCGATGTACGGTTGCACACGCAAATAATAAGTAGGGAACCCCGAATATTGTCAGAATCCCTTCTGGAGACCGCTCTTTTATTTACATAACAAGGATAGTGCGACGTTCTATTACTGTGAGTTAGACCTGCCCTACCGCCTGTAACGAATGTGTTCGAAACGACAATATGGTCGTGATGGACGCATTCAAATGAAGATATCGTTTCGGATAATTATCGGTCTGGTTGTGGTTGCTGCCCTGGCGACAACGCTGCGGTTTGGAACGAATCGTTACGGCTGGTTGGCGTCACCTGAAAATGATTACGAATCCGCAGCTCAATCAAGTTTTTCTCCATTTGTAGTAGGAGATTCGGATCCTGAACACCCGCTTGAGTGCGGTATTGAGTGCGGTGAAGATGTTGGGTATGTCAGTGGATCGGGTGGATACGCTCCTAACTTCGACATCGAAGACCACACCCTTCACTCGTCCGTAATCGTTGAAGGTGTTGCACATATCACTGGACCAGCCCGACATGGAGCGAAGATATTCGAGTCTGGGATGACCCGCAGAGCTCGCATGGACGTAGCGAGCACGATCAACACGCCGTTTGTCATCACGGTTTCAGAAACACATAAGGGCCCTGAGCGTGCCGCGTGGCCGGTGTACGAACGTGGTGCAACGGTGGGCTGTCTGACCTATTTGCAACACCGTGAGGATGCACGATTGTCCGAGGGCATTTCAGGTCTGTTTTTCATCAGCTCGTCCCCTTCATGGGACGGAGATTGGGTGACAATGACGATTGCTGAAAATGCCCCAGAATGGTTCACCTTCACCGAACGTAATTTTGGCGATATAGACGAGACCATTGCGCTAATCGAAACGGTCGAATCCGAGAAGTGGGTTCCGCCAACTCGCTAGTCGGCCTGATAGATGAGGGCTTCTTCTTGCCCACCAACCGATACTTCAGCCTCGATGGCGTTCCGAAGGTCGCCCATGCCCCACCCTTTTGTGGCGGACGTTGTTACCACTCGCTTGAACTTCGATACGTCGATCTGTTCAAGCACTTCTAGATTCAGCGGTTCGTCGGGCGCATCGACTACCAGATCCAGCTTGTTCAGCACGAGAACTCGAGGTGTGTCCCCTATTCCCATATCTTCCAACTGGTCGTTTACAACTTGAGCCTGCTCGACAGCGTACGGACTCGAAACATCGACAACCTGAACCAGCAGGTCGGCTTCAAGAGCTTCTTCCAAAGTTGCTCGGAATGCAGCCACGAGAATCGGCGGGAGCTTGTGCACAAATCCCACGGTGTCGCTGATCGTCGCCGCGGTTCCCGACGCTAGGTACATTCGCCTGGTCGTCGTATCGAGGGTCGAGAACAGTTGATTCCGTTCGATCACGCCTGATGATGTGATCTTGTTGAACAGCGCCGATTTTCCCGCGTTGGTGTAGCCGACTAGCGAAATAATTTTGGCGTCACCACGGGTACGCTGCTGGCGTTGCTGATCACGTTGCGATCGAACTTGTTTCAGTTCTTTTTTGACCCGTTGTAGTTTTCTGCGAACGAGTCGACGGTCGGTCTCAATCTGGGTTTCACCCGGACCTCTGGTACCAACTCCACCACCAAGTCGTTCAAGGTGTGACCACTGTCCGGCCAATCGGGGCAACAGATACTCGGTTTGGGCAAGATCGATCTGCAGTCGACCTTCACGCGACCTTGCCCGCTGGGCGAACACATCGAGGATCAACGCTGTTCGATCGATAACTTTGACACCAAGGTTGTCTTCGAGAGTTTTTTGCTGGTTCGGCGACAGTTCGTCATCGAAGATTACGGTGTCGACTTCTGTGTGTTTGACCTCGTGCTGAAGTTCTTCAATCTTGCCTTTGCCAATATACGTCGGCGAAGGTTTGTTCATCGTCTGTGTGAACTGAGCAATCGGGTTCGCCCCGGCAGCGCGTGCCAACTCGGATAATTCAGCAAGCGAATCGTCGAGTGCCCAGTAGTCGGCATCTGAACGTACACTGATTCCAACGAGAATGGCGCGTTCACGGAACGGTCCTGTGGAATATGTACGTTTTTTTGCCATATGGGGGAACTAAGTTCCTATTTTATTTGGATCAGGCGTTGATCCGTAGTTGCGCCAGTCGTCTCAGGCCCTCGTCGATTTGATCGTCGGGGATCGTCAGTGAAAGTCTGATGTATCCCTCTCCACCGGGTCCGTAGCCGTTGCCGGGGGTGACGACCACGTCTACGTCGTCGAGCAGCTTCTGAGCGAACTCGGCCGATGTGTAGCCTTCTGGGATTGGGGTCCAGATGTAAAGAGCGCCCTTGGGAGCCACAGCCGGCACACCGATCTCGTTCAACACTGAGACTACCTTGTCTCGGCGCTTTCGATATACCTCGTTATTGTTATCGAGCCACTCTGATGGCAGGTCGAGCGCTGCGATGCCCATCTCCTGATTAGCCTGCGATAGACCCGAGTCGATATTCGACTTAACTCGCATCAGAGCGTTGACCATTTCGGGATTGCCCGATGCGAAACCAACTCGCCAGCCGGTCATGTTGGCGGTTTTGGACAGGGAATGGAACTCCATCGCGATATCCATTGCACCTTTAGCCTGCAGAACACTGGGCGCTACGTAGCCATCGTAGGTCACCTCGGTATAGGCAGCGTCGTGAAGGAGCGCAATGTCGAACTCCTTGCAGTACGCAACGGCTTCATCGAAGAAACTCAGTGGTGCGACCGCCCCGGTGGGGTTGTTCGGGTAGTTGATCCATAGAGTCTTAGCCTTTTTTGCGACATCGGTTGGGATGTCGGCGAAGTCAATCAGGTAGCCGTTGTCCTCTTTCAGCCGCACGAAGTGAGTTGTACCGCCGGCAAACATAGTTCCGATCTCGTAGACCGGGTATGCAGGATCTGGACTGATCGAAACATCGCCGGGATCGATGAAGCAGAGAGCAGCGTGGGCGATTCCCTCTTTTGCGCCGATCAGGTTGATTATTTCAGTTGCGGGATCGAGCTTTACGCCGAATCGATCGTTGTAGAACTTCGCAACGCGTGCCCTGAACTCTGGAAGTCCCTCGCTTTCGGGGTACTTGTGGTTCACAACTTTCTTCGAGCCCTCCACAAGTGCGTCAAGCACGGGGGCGGGAGTTTGCATGTCGGGGTCGCCGATACCGAATGAAATTACGTCGATGCCCTGGGCCTTTTTGGCCGCGATAGCGCGAGAGATGCCAACGAAAAGATATGGGGGAAGATTTTCTACACGTTCAGCAAATTTCATTCTTTTGGTTCCGGTTATTCCGTGAATTTTTGGGGATTAATTTGGTTGATGTTCAGGAACTTCGATTCGAAGTTGAACAATCGTAAACGAGCATATGCCCTGCGTGTGACGAATCGAGGTAGATCGAGGGGTTTAGCTTCGACTAAATCTAGTCGGGCCAAACACCTGTGAACACTTCAACGGCCGGACCTTCAAGGAAAGCCTCGCCCGTTTCGTCCCAGGAAATTCGCAGAACTCCACCGTCAACAACAACATCTACTGTGTCATCGACGAGACCGTGTGCTCTGGCTGCCGAAGCCGAAGCCGTGCTTCCTGTTCCAGAAGACATTGTTTCACCAGCGCCGCGTTCGAATATCCGTGCTCGGATTTTCGAACGGCTGATCACGTTTACGATCTCGAAGTTGATCCTGTTCGGGAACAACTCGTGGTTCTCGACTTGAGGGCCGATCTCTACGAGTGGGAAGTCTTCGACAGATTCTTCCATAACGACTACCGCGTGCGGATTTCCAACTGCGAGACACGTGACCTTGAGCTCTCGTCCACCGGCCTGGATTGGGTAGGCCTGTAGCATGTCCAGATCGCCAATTTGGGATGTGTCTACAGGGATTTCTGATGGGACGAATGTCGGTTCGCCCATCGCTACTTTGGCGGCGACCATCTTGTTGCCTTCCATCTTTGGCCACACTGTTCGCACGCCACCACCGGTCTCGACGCTCAGGCCTTCATCTCCGGGGCCTGGCAGTACGATTTTCCGGTCGATTACGAACTTGGAGAAGAGCCTGATGCCGTTACCGCTCATTTCAGCTTCAGAGCCGTCGGGGTTGTAGACCCGCATTCGAATCTGGGCGACCTCTGAATCCTGAACAAGAACAATTCCGTCGGACCCGACCCCGAACGCCAAACGGCTCATCTCCTTGGAAAGCGCACCCCAGTCGCGGTCGATACCTCGACCGTCTACTGCGATGTAGTCGTTTCCTGCGCCGTGCAATTTTGCGAACTCTACGGTCATTAGTTCTCCAGGGTCTCTAGGTTAGAGTTGTTCTTGTACCCAATGATTCTATGGATGAATCAGGCAAACTCCAAGTATTGGAAAATTATTTTCATTTTAGTGTTGTGTAATGACTAACTCGAACTTATGTATCACTTGAATTTGTGTTGCCGCCGTGCCAAGACTCAGACATTATGACGAGTGAGTTTGTCGTTGCAAGGGGATCCTGTGTCATGTCGAACCAGTGAATCCTTGGGTCAGACTGCTTGAACCAGTTGTTCTGTTGCCGGATTAATCGGTTAGTCGCAACCGCGGACTTTCGAACGGCCTCTTGGAGATCGTATTCATCATTCAAGTGCGCAATCATCTGCCGATACCCGATGCCGCTCATCGCCCTGTCATCGGTTGAATATCCGGCGCTCAACAGTGATTCAACTTCAGACTTCCAGTTGTTTTCGAGCATGTTGTCGAGTCGGTTAAGAACACGTTGGTGTAGAACGGATCGTTCCACCGCCAGTCCGATGACCAGCGAGTTGAACGGCGGTTCTTCGGCTTTCTTTCGAATCGGCGCGGTATCAGTGGTACTGGCCAGCACTCGCTCGATTGCCCGAATGACACGTCTAGGATTGAGCAAATCGGTTTCAGTGGCGACCGCCGGGGCGATAGATATTAGATACGCGGCAAGGGTTTCGACACCTTTGGCCGCGAGTTGGTTTTCCAGTTCTTCACGTAGTTGTATGTTGGGCTCGATCTCAGGTACTTCCCAGCCTTCAATTAGTGCCCAGATGTATTGCCCTGACCCGCCGACGATGATCGGAATTTTGCCTCGTGACGAGATTTCCTCGATGCCCGAGCGGGCGTTCTTCAGATAACTTGCCAGGCTGTACTGCTCGTTCGGATCGAGAATGTCGATCAAATGATGCGGGACGCCTTTCATCTCATCGAGAGTCGGCTTAGCGGTTGCAACGTCCATTCCCCGATAGAACAGCCGTGAATCGCCGTTCACGATTTCGCCATTGAGAGCAAGGGCCAGTTCGACTCCCACCGCGGTTTTACCGGTGGCGGTTGCGCCGACTACGACCACGAGTTCGGGTTTATCGGGACTGGATGATGTGTTCACGGGATACGCCGATACTCGCTTTTCTGGATCAGCTCGAGCCTGCGGCAGCGATCAACTTCGAGAACTCATCGACTTTAAGGCTTGCACCGCCAACGAGAGCACCGTCGATGTCGGGCTGTGCCAGAAGCTCCGCAACATTGCCCGAGTTCACGCTTCCGCCGTAGAGAACACGAACGGAATCAGCGGCGGCGGGTGCAAGTTTGCGAACTACCTCTCGGCACACAACTGTCATTTCCTGCGCTTGCTCGGATGTTGCCGCCTCACCAGTGCCGATTGCCCACACTGGCTCGTAAGCGACGATCAGCGAATCCCAATTGGAGTAGCCCGTCAGGCTCTCTTCAAGTTGATTCGCAACGTATTCGGCCGCTTTTCCTGACTTTCGCACTGCCAGATCTTCGCCTATGCAAAGGATTGGACTGATGCCAGCGTCGGCAGCTTTGATCGCCTTTGCAGCAACTTGATCTGACGTTTCACCGAACATGGCGCGCCGTTCGGAGTGGCCTACGATCACGTGGCTGACTAATCCTCGGAGCATCGAAGTAGAAAGTTCACCAGTGAACGCCCCGTCATCGTTGGCACTGACGTTCTGAGCACCAACTTGAATCGATGTTCCTGCAAGTGTTTGGGCGATACTCGTGATCGCAATCGACGGTGGACACACGATCTTGTCGACTCCAGAAACGCCTTCGCTGAACTCGAATATCTTCTTGACGAGTTTCAGACCCGATTCAACGTCGGTGTTCATCTTCCAGTTACCAGCTATAACGGGCGTTCTCTCTGCCATTCGATAAATCCTGCGTGATCTTTCTAGTTATTTGTGAATTATTCTGCGTCGTCGAGTGCGGCAACCCCGGGAAGAACTTTTCCTTCAAGGAACTCCAGTGATGCTCCACCACCGGTCGATACGTGAGTGATCTGATCTACGAGATCGAGCGATCCTACAATTTCGGCCGTAGACCCTCCGCCGATTACAGAAGTCGCCTTCTTGTTAGCGGCGACGGCATTTGCAACTGCAACCGATCCTTTAGCGAACTCTGGCCATTCGAACACACCCATTGGGCCGTTCCATATGATCGTGTTTACCAGGGAAATTATCCGTGCATACTCGGTTGCTGTTCTCGGGCCGATATCGAGGATCAGTTCGTTCTGAGGAACGTCTGATGAATCCACGATGGATGCGGTTGACGATTCACTGAACTCTGGAGCTGTAACTACATCGGCGGGAAGCACAACGTAGGCACCTCGAGAATCGAGAAGTGATTTGGCCGCTTCGGCATCTTCGGTTGTTACTTCCGCTGCCCCACCCGATTTGCCTTGTGCTACGTAAAAAGCTGCCACCATTCCACCGCCGACGAGAATGGTGTCGACCTTTTCGGCCAGATGGCGCAGTACCTGAATTTTATCGGCTACTTTCGCACCGCCAACAATTGCTACGGTAGCTCCCTGCGACCCGTCCAGCGAACTGCCAAGCATCTCGATCTCTCGTTCCATGAGTAATCCGGAGTAGGCAGGCAAATGATCGACAACACCAGCGGTCGAGGCGTGGGCTCGGTGAGCTGCCCCAAAGGCGTCGTTCACATATAGATCTGCCAACGAAGCCAGGTGCTTTGAGAAATCGACGTCGTTTGATTCTTCTCCGGGGTCGAATCTCAGATTCTCCAGCAGAGCGAATTCGCCAGCATCGAGTTGCGAACAAATTTGGGTAGGCTCATCGCCGTTCGGCCCACCTGCATCCAGAACCGGAACACCAAGAAACTCCGAAAGCCGTTCACGAACTACAGAAAGTCGCATTTCTTCGACTATCTGGCCCTTTGGTCGCCCGAAGTGCGAGCAAACAACGATTTTTGCCCCGCCCTCTTTAAGCAGGCTCAGGGTTGGCAGGGCTGCTCGTATTCGAGAATCGTCGCTGATAACCCCGTCACGTGTCGGCACGTTGAAATCAACCCTGACCAGCGCGGTCTTGCCTTGAACGTTCACGCCGCGAATAGATCGTTTGTTCATCAGGAAAGAGTTTCTTTAGTTGGAGCTGACAATCAGCCGTGCGCTCTCGGCGAGTGAGGATTGGTGTTCAGCTGAAAACGAAGTTGACTCCAGTTCCGAAATCGCTTCAGCGATAAGGCCCTCAACCTTTTCCTCAGCAAATGTCTTGCTCTCAGTCTCGCTCAGTATTGAAGTAACTTCGTCGAGGTCAGCGGGGTCGAGAACTCGCTTCATAAATATCTCGCCGAGCCTTCGACGTGTTGTCGGAGTGCCGTTCTCGATCGCGTGGGCCGTTGCCAACGACTTCTTCTTAGACTGCAATCTGCCCCGCTGAACTTCGTTTCGCTCGGAACCGGGATCCGGCCAGAGAGCCTTTAGGTCGATATTGAGGCTTTGCGCGGTGCCGACTGCATTTCCAAATTTGTAGAGCGCTTCCAACACCGAGTCACCGGCTCCTGCAGCGATACCGCCGAGCCTGGCAGCAACGCCAAATAGTGCGCCGTGCTTACGAGCAACCGTCACAATTTCATCGACGCTCACGGCAGCCCGCTCTTGATACGAGATATCGAGATATTCGCCTTCACAGACCTCGAGTGTCGCCGTGTCTAGTGATTCAAGTGCCAGAGAAATACTTCGAGGATCGGATGCCGGGCCACTGGCGTTTCTTTGATCGAATATCGAGACGCGCGCCATAGCGTGAATGCCGTCGCCAGCGTTAATCGCCTGTGCGGGTCCCCACGACCACCAGATGGTTGGTCGGTTGTTGCGTTCGGTGTTGGCGTTCTGCACGTCTTCATGCACGAGAAGGAAGTTGTAGAGGAGTTCTACGGCTACGGCGTACGGCATCGATGAACCGTTGTCTCCACCAGCCGCCTTTGCTGCCGCCAGAACCAGATGCCCGTGCGATCGATCCTGCATCACAACCGGTTCCGGTTCGCCGTTCTGGTCTATCCAGCCGAGGTGGTACGCCATCATCTTGTAGAGCGGAAGTTCCCGCGCATCGACGAATTTTTTCAGAGCCGATTCGAACTGATCTGAATCATCAGCTGTGAGTCCGGGGAGTATTCCCGTGAAAAGCAATCAAGTTCTCCGATGGCTGGCCTGTCAGATTGGAACTGAGCGGGCGCAAGTAGTTTTCGAGCGAACTAAGAGTAACCGAGAGATGCTAGCTGATAACGATGTCGCCAACGGTATTCCGAATGGATTCGAGGCTGATTGCTCCCAGTCGAAGCACGTTTATCTCGTTGTTTTCGTAGGAAACGACCGTGCTCGGTGCAGTGCTAACGCCACATGGTCCGTTGATGCAAGCGGTTATGTGATCGCCGAAAACCTGTTCAACGACGGTTGCGTCCTTGATTGGATCTCGACCGGTCAAATTGCAGCTTGTTCCGGTTAGCGGTGTACCAGCAAGGTCGATGAGACTCCTTGCGACATGGTGATCCGGAATCCTTAGGCCGACTGTACCGGTGCCGCCTGTGACTACAGTTGGAACGCTGTCGGTCGCCTGTACAACAAGCGTAAGAGCGCCCGGCCAGAATTCTTCTGCTAACCGCCCCAATACATTCGGAAATTCGCTGGCTAGTTTCTCAACCATATTTATCTGGCTGATCAGCAACGGCACAGGTGTGCCCGGATTTCGCCCTTTCGTGCTGAAAACGTTCTCAACCGCGAGGGAGTCGAGGCCGTTCGCACCGAGTGCAAAAAAGGTGTCGGTTGGGAACGCGACTAGCGCGCCATTGTTGATCGCGTTGGCCGCGTCATCAAGCCCTGCTGCGTCGGGTGAAAGTAGCATCGAATAATGTTAGCGATCTGAGCACGGTTAAACCGGGTCAATATCGGTGTGAAAATTTTCCAAAAAACCCGTGACTAGATCGACGGGGAGAGGTAGATTTATGAATCGGGCTTAACGGACGCGATCAAACGTTTCACTATTGAAGCGTAAAGGGTTGTCCAAAAAAGGCATTTCGCTAGCCTGAATTGTCACAACAACCCGGGGATTCACGGCATGACCCAAAACCCAACAGATGATTCGTCCAGCCGAGTATCTACTTCAGATGACATTGAAGTAGGAACCTATCTCGAAATCGCCCAGGCTGATCGTGCTGCAGGTGGGAATCCGCCTATCGACGAGCGGATGAAAACCATCGTCATCATCGACTTTGGTTCCCAGTATTCACGACTCATCGCCCGCAGGGTTAGAGAATCCAACACTTACTGCGAAATTATTTCGTATGACGCCGATGCCAAGATCCTGACCGACCAGGACGTCATCGGTGTAATTCTTTCTGGCGGCCCAAATAGCGTTTATGAAGATGGCGCGCCGATGGCGCCAACGTGGGTTTACGAGGCTGGCGTGCCGATTTTGGGCATCTGCTACGGGATGCAGCTGCTGGCCCACCAACTCGGCGGCAAAGTAGAGCCCGGAACTGAACATGAATACGGTCACGCTGTTGTTCACAAAGACGGTCCCGACAATGTTCTGTTTGGAGGCCTGGATACGGAAGTTCCTGTTTGGATGAGCCATGGCGATAGGATCGAAGTTCTGCCGCCCGGGTTCCACTCTATGGCTTACACAGAAAACTCCCCGCTGGCCGTTATGGGCAACGAGGAAGGAACATATTTCGGCATTCAGTTCCACCCGGAGGTTGTCCACACTCCGCAGGGTGCTGAGATTCTAAAGAACTTTGTATTTGGCGTTTGCAAAGCTGAGGGCGACTGGACTCCTGTCAACTTTGTTTCGGATGCGATAGAGCGGATAAAAACTCGAGTCGGAGATGGCAAGGTCATTTGTGCGTTGTCAGGCGGAGTCGACTCAATGGTTGTTGCTGCGCTGATTCACAGGGCCATCGGTGATCAGCTCACATGTATTTTCGTAGATAATGGTTTGATGCGAAAAGACGAGGCTGATCGTGTTCAGAACGTGTTTGCCAAGCAGCTCGGCGTGAACCTGATATTTGTCGACGGTACAGAACGATTCTTGAGCGTACTCAAGGACGTTACTGACCCCGAGGTGAAGAGGAAGTCGATTGGTGGCGAGTTCATCAAGATATTCGAAGAAGTTGCCGATGAAATTGGCGAGGTCGACTATCTTGCGCAGGGCACGCTTTATCCGGATGTGATCGAAAGTACCAGCGCAGATTCGACCGCTTCGCACAAGATCAAGACCCACCACAACGTGGGTGGTTTGCCTGAACACATGGATCTGAAGCTGGTTGAGCCACTTCGCTACATGTTTAAAGACGAGGTGCGTAAGGCTGGTGCGGAACTTGGTCTAACCGCTCAAAGCGTCAACCGCCAGCCTTTCCCAGGTCCAGGTCTGGCCATTCGAATCATGGGTGAGGTCACATACGAAAAGCTTGAGATTCTTCGTGAAGTCGACTGGATCGTGATCGACGAGATAAAGAACGACGGGCTCTACGACAAGTTGTGGCAGTCGTTTGCGGTGCTCACAAACACCAGAACCGTGGGCGTAATGGGTGATCAGCGGCAGCGACGACGCGATGACAGCCGACTGGGCCCGATTGCCCTACGACACTCTTGCGAGAATCTCGAACCGAATCGTGAACGAGGTTGATGAGGTGAACCGGGTGGTTCTCGACATCACAGGCAAGCCACCTGGCACGATTGAGTGGGAATAGATTCGACGGTTGTGTTGAAGTAAATCTCGTTTCGGAAGAAATTGAATTTGTGAGTGAGGTCTAGTTGAAAGTTCTGTTGATCGGATCCGGTGGTCGTGAGCACGCAATGGCGTGGAAGTTGGCGCAGAGCCCGCTGATATCCGAACTCATCATCGCTCCGGGCAACGCAGGAACCGCTGAGCTTGGCGAGAACGTGAACATCGGCGTTGACGATCATGACGAGTTACTCGCATTTGCTGCTGAACGCGATATCGACCTCGCAGTGGTAGCGCCCGATCAGCCGATCGTTGATGGCCTGTGTGATCGATTTGCCAAGGCTGGAATCAAGGTGTTCGGTCCTTCTGCCGCGGCAGCTCGCATCGAGGGCTCAAAAATCTGGTCCGACGATCTGATGACCAAGTACGGAATCCCTACTGCTGAATCAGAGGCGTTCACAAATTCCGGATCGGCGATCGAATACGGTCGCTCAAAGCCAGAAGGCTCGCTTGTGGTGAAGGCCGATGGGCTCGCTGCTGGCAAAGGCGTGATTCTTCCCGATACGTATGAAGACCTCGATTCGGCGATTGTCGGCATGATCGACCACGCTGCGTTTGGCGAAAGCTCTTCAAGGATTCTGCTTGCCGAACGAATGTCGGGTCCCGAAGTCAGCGTGTTTGCGTTTCTTGATGGTGAGCACGTATCGGCCGAGATCGCTTCTTGTGACTACAAGCGCATAGGTGAAGGCGATGTTGGCCTGAACACTGGCGGTATGGGCGCATACGGACCACCGGAATTCTGGACCGAAGAGTTGGCTGCATTGGTTCGCAAGGACATTCTTGAACCTGCGGCGAAGGCACTTGTAGCTGAAAATAGTTCGTTCTCAGGTGTTCTCTATGCCGGACTAATGATCACGGAATCAGGTCTCAAAGTAATCGAGTTCAATTGCCGATTCGGTGACCCTGAAACCCAGATACTGATGCCGATGCTGGAGTCTGATTTGTTAGAGATATGTCTGGCAACTGCCGAAAATCGACTCGATCAACAGGAAGTTAAGTGGTCAGACACTCCCCACACGTTCGTGGTTGCCGTGTCTGACGGCTATCCGGGTTCGTACGACACCGGGGTCGAGATAACCGGAATTGAAGGTGCCACGGAAAACGGCGTGGTTTTCCACGCTGGAACCAAAACTGACGATAACGGAACCCTGCTTACATCGGGAGGGCGGGTACTCGGAGTCACAGGTTCTGGTGAAACGATCAGCGAGTCACGAGATGCCGCTTACGCTGGCATCGCCAAGATTTCATTCGATGGCATGACGTTACGGCGAGACATTGCCGAACGCGCGATCACGAGCGATCAGGACTAGACGTGGGAATCATCAACGTTGTATTCGACTTCGACAGCACTCTGGCCACCACTTTTGTTGGCGGTGAGATGTTTCGTGGCTACGCACCCAAAGACAAGGTGACGGAAGCCAGCGCACGACATAAGGCAAACGAAACTTCACTCCGCGTTTATCAAGAAGAGGTATTCGACCTGATCACGGAATCTACGAGCCAGATGTCGAAACGAGCTGCAGAGAACTGCTCGATAAGGTCGCTCGCCCACGAAGTTTGTGAACAGGTTTGGAACTCAGGTGGCACCGTTGCTGTTGCCTCTGCAGGTCTTGATTTCTATATCCAGCCGGTGTTAGACAAAGCAGGCCTAAACAAGATTCAACTTCACAGCGGCAGGGTCACATCTGACCCAACGGAGCTGCCGCCATTTCGATACGATTACCCTTCGTCGTTTCGAGAGACGTGTCAGAGCGACGGGGTTGTCTGCAAGTGCGAAGTCATTAACAGTATGAGACGCGAAAATGGTGGCGCAGAAAGCGAAGTGATATTCGTCGGTGACGGAGTGACCTCCGACGCATGTGCAGCAGCCAATGCTGCCGACAAGGTGTTCGCAACGGGCCGGCTGCTCGACTACTGCAATAAAAACGAAATTCCAGCAACGGAATTTGGCGAAGATTTTGAACCGGTACTCAGCTACGTTCTGAGTAAGACATCCGTAAACGGAGCGCAATAGAACAGTGATTCCACGATATTCTCGACCCGAGATGAACGCCATATGGTCGGAAGACAACGCATTCGATCTGTGGTTGCAGGTAGAAATCGCCGCATCCCAGGCGTGGACCGATGAGGGCGTTGTTCCCGAATCGGACATGGCGAAGATTCGTAATGCAAAGTTCGACCGTGCCGCCTACGACCGTTGGTTCGATGAGACCAAGCACGACATTGTTTCGTTTACTCGAGCGGTGGGCGAAAGCCTTGGCCCAGAGAGCCGGTGGGTGCACCATGGCCTGACTTCTAACGACGTCAAAGACACTGCTCTCAGCATGCAGCTAACTCAGTCTTGCGATCTGCTTGATCGAGATCTTGTGGAGTTGCTCAACGCACTGCGAATACGGGCTATCGAACACAAAAACACGCCCTGTATCGGCCGTTCGCACGGCATACACGCTGAACCGATGAGTTTCGGTATGAAACTTGCGCTCTGGTTCGCTGAAATGAAGCGCAACCGAGATCGTCTGGCTGCGACCCGAACCCGTGTTGCCGTTGGGATGCTTTCGGGCCCCGTGGGTACCTTTGCTTCTGTACCGCCGGTGATCGAAGAGTCGGTGTGCCGCCAGCTCAACCTCTCCCCTGCCGAGGTCTCCAATCAGGTGATCCAACGGGACAGGCATGCCGAGTATGTGCAGGTTCTGGCGCTTATCGCAGCAACCCTCGACAAGATGGCGACTGAGATTCGTGGCCTTCAGCGCACCGAGGTTCGTGAAGTAGAGGAACCGTTCGGCAAGCCCGGCTATGTAACCAAAGGATCGTCGTCGATGCCCCACAAACGCAACCCCGAGCTCTCAGAGCGTATTTGCGGGCTTGCGAGGCTGATCAGAGGTCATTCGATTACTGCACTCGAAAACGTTGCTCTGTGGCACGAACGTGACATCTCGCACTCATCTGCAGAACGCATGATTCTTCCCGACGCTTCGCTGGGACTCGACTACATCATGAGTTTGATGACGGGAATCATCGCCGACATGGTGGTTCACGAAGATCGAATGATGCAGAACCTTGAGTCCACTCGTGGTCTTGTGTTCTCACCTCGTGTGATGCTGTTGCTAGTAGAAAAAGGCGTCGACCGAGATGACGCTTACGATGCTGTTCAGCGAAACTCGATGAAGTCGTGGGACGAAGAACTCGACTTCCGAGAATTGATCAAGACTGATCCGGTTGTTTCATCGCAGGTTTCTGCCGAAGCCCTTGATGATCTGTTCGATTACGGCTTCTATCTTGGCCACGTTGATCACATTTATGATCGCGTTGGAATATCGGAGATTGCCATTGCCTGAGGCAGTATTCGAAACAAACCTTTCTGGTCTGCTTTACCGTGGCAAGGTGCGGGATACGTACGATCTTGGCGACGATCGTCTTCTGATGATCGCAACCGACCGCATATCGGCCTTCGATGTTGTGATGGATCAACCAATTCCGGGTAAGGGAATTATTCTTACCGAAATGTCTTCATTCTGGTTCGACATTATTGATCACGTAATGCCAAATCACGTGATCGCCACCGTGAGCGACGATGCGGCGATGGCCAATGTCGAGATAACCGGTGCATTGATAGATCTGTCCCCGGAACTGGCACGCAGGTCAATGGTGATCAAAAAAGCCGAACGTCTCGACATCGAATGCGTCGTTCGGAATTACATTGCAGGTTCGGCGTGGGCTGAATACGAAGAATCAGGAACGATGAATGGCCAGCCGCTCCCAGCTGGAATGAAGGCCGCCGCTCGTTTTTCTGAGCCGATATTTACTCCTTCCACGAAGGCTGCTTCAGGGCATGACATGCCTTTGACACCTGAAGAGGCGAAAAATCTTGTCGGCGCAGAAATGCACCGTGTTCTTGAGCAGAAAAGCCTCGAGGTCTTCCATGTTGCCTATGATTACGCAGGCGAACGCGGGATGATCCTTGTCGATACAAAATTCGAGTTCGGATTTGTGGATGGTGAACTCACGATAATCGATGAGGTACTTACGCCAGATTCGAGCCGATACTGGGATGTCACCGACTGGGCTACGGGAAATTTCCCACCAGCGTTTGACAAGCAGTTTCTGCGGGAGTGGTTATTAGGTACCGATTGGAATCAAGAACCACCGCCGCCGACACTACCCGACGAGATTGTTGAGCAAACGCAGGCAAGATATCTTGAGTCTTATCGGCGACTCTCAGGCAAGTCACTGGTACTGTAGATAGCTGTTGAATTTACTGGCACACCGTTGAGTGTGACATTTGGGAACGCATGGCAGATATAAAGCGCAAAGCAACCACCCGTCCGGAAAGCCGTCGAGGCATGACCAGGGGGCAAATCCGAGAAGAGCGAAGAGTGCGAAGCCGCGCTCGACAGCGTCGTAAGCGCTTTCTACTCGGATTCGCTGGATTACTGTTTGCCATCGTGTTCATCACGGCACTTGTGATTCCGCGGAATACACAAAACAACACCGTTCGGGGCGTGAACCTTGGTGGTCACATCGCGCTTGATGCAGATGATGGTCGGGATCACATCGATGACAACTCATCATCGGGCGGACCGTACTCGGTAGTACCTGCCACTTCGGGACCTCACTGGTTTGGCTCATCGACTGTAGCTGGCATATCGTCACCGACTCGTTGGGGTCGATACAACGCTGCTATTCCTGATGAAGTGTTGATTCACAATCTGGAACACGGTGGGATTGGTCTTCACTACGACTGTGCAGAAGAATGTCCCGAAATTGTTAGCGAATTGAACGACATTCTGCCATCCAACCCATCTCAGTACATCATGTCGCCTTACTCCGGGATGCCAAGCAAAATTGCTATTACTGCGTGGCGGCACCACCTGTATTTGGATGAGTTCGATGCTGAAGAGATTCGACGATTCATCGACGAGTACAAAGACCGCGCTCCTGAGAGCGTGCCGGGAAACCCCTTCTAAATTAGTTTCAGAATTAGAAAGCAGCGAATGTTTCTCGTAAAGGTTCACGTTTCACTCAAGCCAACGGTTAACGATCCTCAGGGATTGACGATCGCACGCGCACTTGGTCGACTGGGTTTCGATTCAGTCGACCAAGTGCGCGCTGGAAAGTACTTCGAATTGAAGATCGAAGGAAACGACAAGACGGCAGCAGAAGCCGATGTGAAGTCGATGTGCGAGAAGCTGCTGGCGAATCCGGTGATCGAGACGTTCACGTACGAACTGGAAGCTGTTTAGGGCGTTCGGCCCAGACGCGTCCCTCGCTCCCGTCCACCATTCACGACCCGGCGATCCCTCGGCTACGAGGACTTTACTCGGGAAATGGGAGAGCTCGAAGCGCGCCTAGTCGGTCAGAGTGCCCTTGGTGCTGGGAACCCCGTCGAGGTTGCGCTCATCAATGCGTGTTGCAGCTCGCAACGCTCTTGCGAATGCCTTGAACGCCGACTCTATTACGTGGTGTTCGTTCTGCCCTGAAAGAACACGAATGTGCAGGCAGAATCGGCCTTCAACAGCCATCGCTTCGAAGAAGTGCCTTGCCAAATCCGCTGGAAACTCACCGACGTTGTTATCGCTGCCCATATTAATGACCGCGTAACCACGACCCGAAAGGTCGAGTACGGCGTGAGTTAACGCTTCATCGAGCGGGCAAGTCCGATCTGCCATACGCACGATGCCCTTGCGGTCACCGAGCGCCTGATCGATTGCCCGTCCCAACACAATCGCTGTGTCTTCAACGGTGTGGTGAGATCCTGTTTCGAGGTCGCCATTGGCTTCCACTTTGAGGTCGATCAGACCGTGTCGAGCGATCTGACTCAGCATGTGTTTAAGAAAGCCGACAGGTGTATCGACTTCAACTTGGCCCGTTCCGTCCAGATTGACGGTTACGGATATTTTGCTTTCGCCAGTCTCGCGAACAACGGTTGCAACACGAGCTTCTTTGTCTGACATGCCTCTGCCTTTGATCTCACAAATGAACATCTAATAAGTAGACGTTAATAACGATGCTATCCCTCGGAGTGTTAACTAAACAACGCTTCTAAGTGCGTCGATTAGCCGGTCTGTCTGTTCTGGAGTTCCCGCACTTATGCGAAGTGAATTTTCGAGAACACTCTGCGGGAACCGCCTGACGAAAATTCCATGCTCGGCGAGTGCGACGTACGCTTCTTCGGCTGTGAGACGGTCGAATCGACAGAGCAGAAAGTTTGCATCGGACGGGTAGTACGAGATGCCATCTAGCTCATCGATTGCATCTTCGACTCGCTTACGCTGCTCGATCAGGCTCGAAGCGCGTTCAAGTAGTTCGTCACGGTGTTCAAGAGCCGCCAGTACAGCAGCCTCGCCGGCGACGTTGATGTTGTACGGCTGCTTGATGTCCATGAGGTGCTGAATGAGATTTGCCGAAGCAATTGCGTATCCAACTCTGAGTCCTGCAATGCCAGCCCACTTGCTGAACGATCGCAAGATCACGAGATTTTCGTACTCATCAAGCAGGTGAGAAAGCGAACTTCCACAGAACTCGTAGTACGTCTCATCTACGCACAGAACGACCCCGGTTTCGAGCAACGCCCTGGCGTCCGATTCCGTTAGGAGATTTCCCGTTGGGTTATTCGGTGATGCGAGGAACACTATTCGCGCTGTATCGTCGATCGCTTCCTTCATGGCGGGAATATCGATATCCCACGTTTCGTTTCGTGGAACTGACGCGATCACAGCGTCGGCCATACGTGCCGAGAAGGCGTACATGCCGAATGTGGGTTCACAGTCGATCACTTTTTGGCCGCGTTCAACAAACAGGCGCATTAGCAGATCGATGATTTCATCGCCGCCCGCCCCTGCGATGATCCGATCTGCAGGCTGGCTCGTGTACTCACTCAGAGCGTCACGCAGCTTGCGCTGCTGGGGATCGGGATACAGGTGTAGATCAAGCGATGTAAACGCCTCTGCCACCTTGTCGAACGCCCCGTAAGGGTTCTCGTTGGCGTTGAGGCGAATGACGTCCTCCGGCTTGATCCCTGCCTTGCGAGCAAGTTCAGCCGATGGGTCGACGCCGTGGTAGGTCGCTATTTTGGCCATGTGCGGCCGCATTAATTTTTCTATGTTCGACATGGTGGAGAAGTGTGCCAGTTAAATTGCCGGAGTGCTATTCGTCCCTATTCGCCAACGATATGGCGACGGCGATATTCGGATGCAGCTGCGTGTCCATGCAAACCTTCGAGTTTTGCGAGTAACTCGGCATCTTTGGACAACTCCAGAAAAGTGTCGTCATCGAACGCGAGTATGGGGGTGACACGAACAAAATCTCGAACGGAAAGCGCCGATGAGAACCTTGCGGTGCCCGCGGTAGGCATTACGTGCGAAGGGCCAGCGACATAATCGGCCATGACTTCTGCCGACCACTCGCCAACAAACAGGCCGCCAGCACTGGTTACTTTATCGACAAGATCTTCGGCGTCTTTGGTCAGGATGCAGAGGTGTTCGGGCGCTGCAGCGTTGGCAACGTCAATCGCTTCAATGGTGGTATCGACCACTACCGCGACGCCTCGGTTCTTGAACGCTGCGCTAGCTGTACTCGCTCGGGGCAGATCTGCCATTTGGCGCTCGATTTCGGCTTCGGTTTTATCGACGATATCTTCTGAGAGTGCGACCAGAATGGGCATTGCGACGGTGTCGTGTTCTGCCTGGGCGATCAGGTCGGAAGCGGTGAATCTCGGATCAGCAGATTCGTCAGCAATCACGAGGGTTTCCGTTGGGCCATAAAGGCCGTCTATGCCAACGTCACCAAACACGAGTTTCTTAGCCGCTGTTACCCATGCGCTGCCGGGTCCGCAGATAAGATCGACAGCGGGTATGGACTCTGTGCCGTAGGCAAGTGCGGCGATCGCTTGGGCTCCGCCGAGTTTGAATACTCGTGAGGCTCCTGCGATTTTGGCTGCCGCCAGCACTGCAGGGTGTGGCATGGAATCGCCGGGCGCCGGGGTGGCGACGATGATTTCTTTTACACCGGCGACTTTTGCGGGGACGACCGTCATGATCACTGTCGATGCGAGCGGTGCTGTTCCACCCGGAACGTAGGCAGCTACCGAGCCTAATGGCGTGACTCGTTCGCCGAATTTGCCTGTGCCGTCGCTCCAACTTTTCGGGAGTCCCCTGATCTGGAACTTCTTTACCCGGGAGGCGGCGAGCTCAAGCGCTTTGATCGACGCTGGATCCATGTTCGAAAAAGCTGAATCGATTTCAGATTGCGGAACTGCAAACGTTTTGGGTGATGATCCATCGAGAGCCGTGTTTATTCTGGCGAGACCTGCATCGCCTTCGTTGCGAACGATGTCGATGACTCTCGCTGCAAACTCGTCCGGCGAAACCATATCGCTGAAGAGTCCGTTGCCGTCTGAAAGAACAGCGTCCGCGGGCATGTTTCGCTCTCGTTTGAAATACTCGATGCCTGCTGCTGCGCCAATGACTCGTTTCACAGCTAATCGCCCGATTCTGCGAACGGTTTCAGGTTTTCGACGAGTCGGTCGTACGTCTCGCAACGATCACGATAAACGTACTGCACATCGTTGGCAGCAATGCCGATTCCACCGAGATCTCGGAAGTGGCTTACCACTTCGGCAAGATCAGATCTTCGGACTAGCACCTGCACGGTGTACCAGTTGCTTTCTTTACCGGTGTGAACCGCCGAAATCGTTGGACCATCAAGTCCTCCGAGTTCACGGCGCGTCATGACCTGTCGAGCAACTTCGTCTTCAGATTCGCCCTGAATATCCCCGGTAACTCGTTGATACGTTCTGGCTCGCAGACTTGCCTCGATCTTTTCGAGGATTTGCCGAGCGTTGGCCAGCTTTTCAGGATCGTTCGCCAGAGCGCGGCCGTTGCCGACAATCACGGATTGCGACTCGATGACCGTGCCGTCAACCAGAATGCGCAGACCGTTCTCACGGAGAGTCGTCCCGGTCGCAGTGATATCGGCAATGATGTCGGCATAGCCCATGATCGGGGCAGCTTCGAGTCCACCGGATACGTGAACCATCGTCACGTAGTTGACGCCGTTCTGGTTCAAGAAGCGTTTGACGAGTCGTTGGTACTTGCTGGCGATGCGAAGATCACGACCCTTCGCCCGGAATTCAAGAGCTATTTCTGCAAGATCAGCCATGCTCGTGACGTCGAGCCACGAGTCAGGAACAGCTATTACCAGCTTGGCGTTCCCAAAACCCAACCCTTCGTGCAAAAGAACAGTGTCGCCGCGTTCGAGTCTAGATTCGAGATACCTGTCGAGCCCCACAACGCCAATGTCGGCACTGCCACCGTCGATTTCAATCGTGATATCAGACTGTCGCTGAAACAGAACGTCGACACCGGGAAGTGAAGGTATATCGGCGGTGTATCGACGCGAGTTGGCGCGCCTGATGCTCAAACCGCAATCGGTTAGCAGCTTTGAGGTGCCGTCGTAGAGAGCGCCTGTGGAAGGGAGGGCGAAACGGAGATTGCTCACTATGCGCCCTGCCCTTCGTTTGTGCTCTGGAAATCGACCGCGGCTCGGCTGCCTGAAGCTCGTAGTTTGCGGGCTTGCTCGACTGCTTCGTTGACTGAACCTGATTCGGACGGAGAAATAAGTGTTACTTCATCCGATGTTTCGGATGTAATGGAAAGCGCGCCGATAACGGCGTCAAGATTGTAGGCAAAGCCCAGAGCGGGGACGTTTCGATCGTAGCCGAGCGCACGTGTAAGGCCGTCGTAGCGACCTCCCCCGCCGAGAGTTTCCTCTTCGTCGTCACCTGCGTAAATATCGAAAAGCATGCCGGTGTAATAAGCGATTCCTCTTGCCAGTCCGAAATCGACGTTTACACGAGAGAGATCCGCCCCTTCTGTTTCGGCTGAAGCCAGAACATCGGTCAGGTTGGAGATGAGATCAGTCGAAATTCCAGCATTGGCAAGCACGTAGCGACCGGCACTGGCTGCTTCCGCTGCCGGCCCACTGATCTGAGACAACTTCGACAGCATATCGAGGGCACGCTTGAAGTCGGCTGGATTGTCGGCCTGGGACAGCTTTCGAGCCAATCGAGCAACGATCTCCTCGGGAGTGCGTGATCCAGTCTTCTGACCAAGTGAAACTCCAAAGCCTTCTGACATCACCTTTTCGATAGTCGAAACGATGCGTTTGCGATCGGCTGCAGCTTGCGCGTCATCGATCACCACGTCGGGAATAAATCCGAGCGCGCTCGCCTTTTCGGTGACTGTGTCGACATTTCCGTTTTTCAGATCGTCGATGCTGGTAACGAGGAAAAGTTTGGCACGTTCTGAGATGCCGAACTCAGTTAGAGCCGACATGACGACACCGACGTGACCCACTACGACCCGAGCGTTGCCAAGCCCAAGTGCTTCGAGGCCTTCGAGTGACATTGCAATGACTTCGCCATCGGCCGAAGGAGCAGGTGGACCGATTAGTTCGGCTCCTAGCTGGGTGAACTGGCGGGTTTTATCGCCGTCTTCATCACCAGAATCTGCGTACCGAAATACGGGACCGTCGTACATCAATCGAACTGAACCCGACGTGGCTCCGTTATCGGCAGCGTGCCTGATGATCGCAGAGGTGAACTCGGGTCGAAGACTTACTTCGAATCCACCCGGTTCCGAGAAATCATAGAGACGAGAAGAAAGCGCACCGCCCGATTTTCGGATGTAGAGCTCGGTCTGCTCAAGAATGGGAGTTTCAGCGCGGTCGTATCCGCGTAGTCCGAAAACGTCGCGAAGCCTCATCGTCGCGGCATCTCGTGCTGCGAGTTCGCTTGGACCTGCGTCCTGCATGTTGGGTAGCCGTCGAACCGGCTCGTTTTGAGAGGTCATATCTGACAGATAATTATGGGCGACAATACAGGCAATTATTCGTAAACGAACAACCAATTCTAATCGAGTTTGCCTAAACTGCCCTACTACGAGAATCGTGAACCGTGTAAGCCGTGAACCTGTGATCGATGCGAATAGCTGCACCTGACTCTGGCGAAATTTGATGAACGAGCGAACAAATCGAGTGGTTGTGGTAACCGATTCTGCTTCGGCGCTTTCGCAGGATCAGATCGCTGAAAATCGGCTGTTTGTGGCTCGAATGGAGATCACCATCGACGGGCGAACATATGTTGATGGTTCCGACGGTGGATTAGACGATTTCTACTCACAGCTTGCCGTTGCAACTGAGATTCCAACCACTTCGGCACCGCGGCCTGCCGAGTATTTAGAACGATTTCGTGCAGCATCAGAGATCGGGAACGACATTTTCTGCGTGAGCGTTTCTGCTCGATTGAGCGCGGCTTACGATGCGGCGAAGTTAGCAGCCGAGATGATCTCTGATGAGCGATCTGACGTGACAGTGCGAGTGTTCGATTCCGAGGCTGCGGCAAGTTCGCAAGCGTTGATTGCGCTGGGAGCGGCTCGGGTCGCTATGGCCGGCGGATCACTTGACGAGGTAGAAGCTGTTGCCCGTAGCGTCGCCGGGAAAGTACGACTCGTTGCGATGCTCGACACTCTCAAATTCATCCATCGCAGTGGGCGCGTTCCGAAGATCGCGGTGTGGGTATCCAGTGCGCTGAACATCAAGCCCGTGATGGAGTATTCGACTGACAAGATCGGGGCGATAGGTCGTCCACGGTCGATTCGAAAAGCCCTGAAACGGATTCAGGATGAGATGAACTCTGATCTCGCAGGCAAGTCTGCTCATGTAAACGTTATGCATGCTGGTGCACCTGATAGAGCGGAGATTCTAAGAAGTTGGGTCGAAGCGAATCTGGAGTGCCCAGAGTTTTTCGTGACTCAGTTCCACCCGTTCATGGGCGCACACACAGGGCCGGGGCTCGTCGGAGCATCGTGGTGGGCTGAGTAGGAAGCTCCGAACAGCGTCTTAGTCGTCGAAGCCCCAAACGCGCGCTGCTGTCTTACCCAGCACCCAGTCGATATCGTCTCCGTTGGAGAACGCAGGGTGGGTTCGAACTCCTTCGAGGGTGTTTCCGTAGCCCTCACGACCCGCAGCCGGTGGGTAGTCGCTTCCCCACATCATTCGATCAGCACCGAACGCGTCGTATGCCATTTCGAACAGCGGCGGAATATTGTTGAAGCGGAAGTTGGGTAGCAAGATCGGCGGGCGGCAGGTTATTTCACCAAGCCCCGGAACTTTGATCGTTGTGTTGGGGCGCTGGGCACATTCGAGCGCCGACACGTAATCGGCGTATGGCGGGTCGGCCATCCCAACTCCCGCCAGGTGCTCGATCACGATTTGGGTGTCCGGGCAGTCATCGATGATTTTCTTAAAACTGTCCGCAGAAAATCGTTTTGCATTGCCTAACGAACTCACAACGAGACCTAGTTCTCCGGCTTTGCGCCAGATATCTGTGACGCCGGAAAGAGCGTTGTAAGTCTCGTCTGGTGCAATCCTTACCCCAGCTGCGCCCTGCTCTGCCAATTTTTCAAGTGTTCCAAGCGGATCGGTGTCGGAGGGGTCGACTAATACAACCACTTTGAATCGATCGCCGCGCTTTCCCGCTTCATCGAACAGATAGTTATTGTCGTACGTGCCACCGTGCTGAATAAGCACCGCACCATCGACACCCGCCTGGTTCATTTCGAACTCAAGCGACTCGATAGGTAGAAACCAGTTTTGGCCAGCATGGCAATGGGTGTCGATGATCATGTCACTCGGGACTTTCTCTATTTGGATTACTCTGCGGATGCGGACTTAAACGGATTAGGTAGCGATTTCCATGCCGGAGGTGCCGACTCCTGATCCTTCGGAAAGTACAAGATCATCGATCTCTTTCCTTAGCTCAGCCGACATCTCCCAGTCGCCACCAAGGTTCTCAGTTGCCTCTGCCGGAGTAACTGAACCTGCCAGAGCAACGCTGATGGCATCGTTTGCCAGCACCCATGCAATCGCAAGCTGCGGAATCGTCTTACCGTGGTCGGCAGCGATTACCTTGAGCTTCTCTACTACCGCAACGTTAGCCGCCAAGTTGTCTGGGCCCCACGAACTGATGCCGAAGTTAGCTCCACCTCGTCGCCAGTCATCTTCGCCAAACGTCTTGTCTGCACCCCAGGTGCCGGTAAGCAGGCCATGAGAGAGCGATCCGTACGCCATAATGCCCATGTTGTTTTCTTTAATGAAAGGCATCACTTCGGCTTCGGGTCGGCGGTCGAAGATGTGGTAGCCAATCTGGTTAGTTACGATCGGGCTGGTTTCTCGGCTCTCGGCCATCATGGCATTGTTGAAATTCGAAACACCGGTGTGGCGGATCTTGCCGGCTTTCTTCGCCTGCTCCAGTGCTTCCATAGGCTCTGAGAAAGCACGATCGTGATCTGGCCAGTGGATGAGGAACAGGTCGATGTAGTCGGTCTGAAGACGCTGAAGACTTTCGTCAATTGAAGCCAGCAAGCGCTTAGGGTCGGAATCGGAAACGGTGGCTGCGCGACGATCCGGGTTGTCTCGGACCCATTCACGCGCCCCCTTAGTTACAAGAACGATATCTTCACGAAAATCCTTTATCGCCTTGCCCATGAGAGTCTCGCCGTAGCCCCAGCCGTATACAGCTGCGGTGTCGAACAGTGTGATTCCGCCGTCGTACGAAGTTCGAGCGGCTGCCATGGCCTGGTCATCATCGAAATCACCGTACATGCCTCGACCCATCGGCCATCCCCCGTATCCGATTGCGGAGGTTTCTAGCTCTGAGTTTCCAAACATTCGTTTGCGCATCGTTTAGTCCTGTTCGTTGGTATCTGAAGTAACTGGGTGTAATTTTTGTAATTAGGTCAGGTTTAGATATTTATTCGATAGTGACCCGGCCATCTGTATCGACGTGGGTTACTGTTCCCGATCCTGTGAACGGTCCGGCGGTGATAGTTACCGATACTGTTTCGCCGGCCCCGATGTTAAGCGCTGTGCCGTTTTCCTGCGCCTGCTTGATTCCGCCGTTGCCGAAGCTGGTGCACGGTTCCAGACCAGCGTTATAGCACCTGCCGTACCACGGGTACCCGTATCCGCCGCCGTAATTGCGCCAGTACCAGAGGTATTTGAATGTTTCGACAGGATAGCTGACTGCCCATCCGATATTCGTCTCTTCGTTGAGTACCGCGTACCAGCCTTCCGACATCTCTGTCATGTACGCCATGTCGAGCGAACGCTCTTCTTTAGCCGGTATGTGAGTGAAGTCGATCACCGATCCGTCTTTGGCGTTCATATTAGGCCAGTCGCCTGTGAAATCAGGTTCAAGTATCGAGTTTGGGTCTATGCTTTCGGGGTGACTCAACAGCTTGCATTCGGGGAGATACAGGCGTGAATTGCCTGAAATAACGGGTGGTCCAAGAGCGATGTGCTCCAGCCAGACCATGTCGAGTGCTTCTCCACCTTCGTTAGTTACAGACTCCTCGACTTCTAGGGTCGGTGAACCGGAAACCAACGTTAGTGTTTTCGATACCGACATCGGCATTCGAACGCTCTTCGCCCAGAACCGGACGCTGACCTTATCGGGCGTGTCTTCAATGATCTGGGCATCCCATGGAATCAGGCTGACATCGCCATGAATGCCAAAATCCGCTCCGTAAACCGTGTCTGAGTAGCCACCGTGAGGAACAATGGTTTGCCATCCCCCTTCGTAAAGATCCATCCAGACTGAACTCGGATCACCGGTTGGCGGGACCGTTTTGCTCTGGTCACGTACGCCCCAGGGACTCCGCCACATGAAGTCGGTGTCAGTTGGTTTGTGAACGAAGCTGTAGATGTCGGCGCCCTTGTCGGCGAGAACGGTTATTCGTACAACTTCGTTCTCAAGAACGACGGTCTTCAGGCCGCGATAGGTCCATGAATCCGATATACGGCATCCGGTAGTTCGTTCGTCCTGGTAGTGCATGGGGTTAATAATTCCTTAAGAGCGGTCTTACGAGCCGGGCTGGATAACGATTCGGAACACTTCTTTGTTCGGGCCGAGCATTCGTTCGAATCCGTCTTCTATCGCCCTACTTAGAGGAACGATTTCGGAGATTAGCGGTTTTACGTTGATCTTGCCGGAAGCTACCAGATCAACAGCTGCTTCAAGATCGCCGGGTGACGTTGCGACTGAGCCGATCACAGTAATTTCAGGTCCAACAATGTCGTTGAAGTTTATTTCGGGTGTTGTTGAGTAGATGCCGAGCAAGAGAGTTGTGCCGCCGCGGCGCGTCCAATCGATTGCCATACGGGGAGTTTCTTTCGCACCTGCCGATTCCACCACGATGTCGGGGCCAACGCCTCCGGTCAGTTCAAGCAACTTGCTCCCGGCGGCCTGCTCGTCACTCGAGTTCACAACTTCATCTGCGCCTAGTTCTGTTGCGAGAGCCAAACTCTGTTCACGAACGTCTAACGCGATCACATTCGCTCCAGCTGCTTTGAATGCCTGAACAGTAAGTAACCCAACGGTTCCACAACCGATCACAGCAACGTTATCGCCGGGTCGTACGCCCGAACGCCTGACGCCGTGTACTGCAACGGTTGCTGGTTCGAGTAGAGGACCTTCGGTATCCGAGATGCTGTCTGGCATCGGTACGAGGTGATCGGCAGGCCAGACCATGAACTCGGCGAGTCCGCCATCAGCCATGAAGCCGGCCACAGCCATATTCGGGCAAACCGACTGTTGGCCCCGCATGCACCAGAAACAGGTTCCACAGATGAGCACAGTGTTCACCGCCACACGATCGCCAACTGCAACGTTATCTACGCCTTCACCCAGTTCGGCAACGGTGCCTGCAGTTTCGTGGCCGATCACCAGTGGGGTCTGTTTACCGGTCAGGGCGTTTGGCGATCCGTGCTGAACCCAGAGCGGGCCGTACTGCCACTCTTCGATATCGGTGGCGCAGATCGAAGTACCCGTGATCCGCAGCTTCACTTCGCCCGGACCCGGAACTGGTTCAGGGATGTCTTCGAGTCGAATGTCTTTATTGTCGTGATAAACGATTGCTTGCATGTAGGTTTCGTGTTCGTATTTGCGATTAGGTGAATTTGGACGGAATTCTACACGCGGTGCAATAGGCCGCAATCGATGAAATCGTGAGGTATTGGATCTCTTATAAGTGCTAACATCCCGCCGCGAAACTAAATCTAAGCAGGCGCTTGAGTCCGAATATTTGATCAAATATTGGATCATTTTCACCAACAAGCGATCAGGAACCGGAAATGAAAACTAGCCCGAAGATCACCAAAGTCACTGTTACAACGTTTGAGCACGAACTCGAAAATGTTGGCAAGGACTACAACACGTTCAACATGGTTTACGAAGCCGGATCCAAGTTGAAGCAAAAGGGTGCGATTCTTCAGATTCACACCGACCAGGGAATTGTTGGTGAGTACCCGGGTTTCAGTTCAGACGTCGAGACGGCCGCTCAGTACTTGATCGGCAAGGATGCGCTTGCGCGTGAGTCGATATACAACGACGTTAAGCGAGGGCTTCGTCATGGCGCAATGATCGGCGTTGGGCTGATCGATATTTGTCTGTGGGACATCGCTGGCAAGCTCTACGACGAGCCGCTTTATCGCCTACTGGGTGGTGAGAAGAAGGCGCTACCGGCTTATGCATCGACTCTCCATGGCGATGAGAACGGTGGACTCCAGGCTCCGCAGGACTTCGCTGATTTTGCCGAGCAGTGCTACGAGATGGGTTACCGATCGTTCAAGGTGCACGGTTGGGGGCTTGCGGGAAGCAATATCAAGCGTGAGATCGACAATGTGCTGGCGCTCGGCAAGCAGTTCGAGGGACGCATGGACCTGTTGATCGACCCTGCGTGTGAAGTAAAGAATTTTGGTGATGCGCTAAAACTTGGACTAGCCTGCGATGAGGCTGGATTCTTCTGGTGGGAAGATCCGTATCAGGATGGTGGTGTATCTCAGTTCGCTCACCGCAAACTTCGCCAGATGGTCAAGACGCCGTTGCTGCAAACCGAGCACATTCGGCTACTTGAGCAGCACGTCGACTTCATCGTTGCCGAAGGAACTGACTACGTTCGTGCCGGCGCTCACGAGGATGGTGGCGTGACGGGCGCAATGAAGATCGCCCATGCTTCGGAAGGATTTGGACTGGACGTTGAACTTCACGGTCCCGGACCGGTTCACCGTCACATCATGTCATCGATCAGGAACACGAACTTCTTCGAGCTTGGCCTCGTTCACCCGAAGGTCAAATCGACAAAGGCACCCGTTTACCTCGGCTACAACGACGATCTCGATGGGATCGACTCAGAAGGCAACGTTTACGCCCCCGACGGACCGGGCATTGGCGTTCCACTCGACTGGGACTGGATCCGAGCACACCAGACAGACGAAGGCGTGCTGGCAGAGGCCAACTAGTTAGATTTAACAACGGGCAAAGTATTGGCTTTACGCCAGCGCTTTGCCCGTTGTTAATTTCAGGCCTTACCTGTTCGTAACTTGTCCATCTTGCGAGATGTGCGACACCCCGGTGGTGCTTTCATAAACGACGGCTCGAACTGTGGCAGATCGTGTTTCACCCGGTGCGAAGACCATCGAAGTTCGCTCGTTTGAGCCTGGTTCAGGTATCCCTGCACTCAAACTGGTAAACGGCTCTAGTCCAACGTTGTACGTTCGGTTGTACCACGGATAGCCCGATGCGCCACCAAACACCTGCCAGTACCAGAGGTACTTGAACGTTTCGACCGGATACGCAAGGCCAAAACCTACGCCGCGGTCAGGGTTGGTAACTGCGTACCAGCCTTCATTCTGGTTTTTGAACACGGAATAAGTGTTTAGGCGATCGGACTTTGGCGGGAATGTCGTGAGATCGACTTCTTCGCCGTCAGGACCCACGGCTTTAGGCCACGAGCCTGCTTGATCGTCTTTGAATCGACCACCACCGTCGCCCGGTACAAAGTGATCGGCCTCAGCCATATCTAATCGACAGTTCGGGGTCAAAAACGGCTCACCGACCGTAATGTGCTGTCCCCATTGAGCCTCCGCTTCCTCTTCGGCCTGGTTGGTCAGTGTGTCGGTCACGGTTAAAACCGGGCTGTTCGCTTCGAGAGACACAACTTTTTCGATCCAGAAAGGTGTTCGAACGGTTCGAACAGTGAATTTTGCACTGACTTTTTCTGGGGTATCTTCCAGAACCACCGCGTCCCATGGCATAAGAGTCGCCTCGGTATGCTGACCAAGATCGGCATTTGCGTACTTTTGTGGTGGCCCACCTGTTGGTGCGATCGTCTGCCAGCCACCGATATATGCGTCGTGCCATACGTTGTCACCGTCACCGGTTGGAGGAGTAGCCATACCAAGATTCCGTACTGACCACGGCGTTCTCCACATGAACTCGGTGTCGGTCTTCTTGTGAGAAAGCTCAAATACGTCGGCTCCCTTATCGGCAATAAGTGAAACCCTGAGCAACTCGTTTTCTAGAACAACGGTCTTCAGGCCGCGATATGTCCATGAATCTGAAATACGACATCCTGAAGTCCGTTCATCCTGATAGTGCATAAAGGTCCTTTATTACGTTGAAAAATTGTGGCCGTTGGGATATGTGGCATCAATAGTGGGTATTTGGAGTAAATTTCGCAACTCGCATAGTGAATTGGGTGCAAACGCACTCGATCTATGGAAGAATCAGGCGTATCGTGCGGGTACATTTGACACCGGACGTATGGGAAGTGCGTCCGAATTCTGTAGAGGTGGATAGTAATTGGCTCAAATACTTGTCGTTGACGACAGCCCTGATGTGCGACTTGCTTTGGCCACTATTCTTGAAGATGCCGGTCACGATGTCGTGGAAGCCGAAGATGGCGATCAGGTGTTTGACCTAGCAGTCAAAGAATCCCTGAATCTGGTTTTGCTCGATGTGATGATGCCACGAGTCAACGGTTTCGATGCTCTAGCTACGTTGAAAGCCGATACTCGCACCAGCCCAATTCCGGTAATCATGGTTACTGCGAAGGGACGTCCTGAAGATATGGCGATGGCTCGCTCGCTTGGCGCCGTCGAATACATCACAAAGCCGTGGGCTGATGGCGACGTTGAACTTCGGGTCGACTGGGCACTCGCCGCCGATCACGAACAGAAGAGCCGTTAGACTCGAAGTAGTTCTATTGATTGGGCTGCCCGTATGACCGGATTAGCGGTCGTCCTCGTTCTTATATCTGCGTTCGCTCACGCGTCCTGGAACCTGATGGTTCGGCGGTCAGAATCGCCTGAACTCACCAACTGGATGATGGCGACAACGGGGGCTCTACTCGCCTCCCCTATCGCTCTCTATCTGCTTTTCACCAATCCACCCGATCCCGTTGGCTGGTGGTTCATTGCAGGAACCGTTGCCCTTCACATCGCCTACTTCTTTACTCTCGGAAGAGCGTATAAACATGGTGATCTATCACTTGTTTACCCGGTAGCTCGTGGACTCGGGCTCGCTCTAATTCCGATCATCGGTGTGACTGTTCTTCGAGAAACGGTTTCGCCACTGGCGGCACTCGGGATTCTTTCGATATTTATTGGTGTTGTGATGATCGGATCGTCTTCCGGATCGGGCTTACGGGTCTGGTTAAAACCTAAAACGTTGATTGCAGATCGTGGCGTTGTATTCGCCTTGATGACGGGTGTATTGATCGCCACGTACTCGACGCTCGATGCGCGTGGCGTGAATCATGTCGAGCCGATCTTTTACATGTTCACGTTGACGCTTGGTGGCTCACTCGGAATACTCCCAATAATTGGAAGAACGTATTCGAAATTGGAATTCGCCACCGAGATCCGCACCCGTTGGAAGATCGGCTTGCTTGGCGGCGCATTTCAGTTCCTCGCCTACAGCCTTGTGCTCACGGCGTTCAGGCTTTCACCCGTGAGCTACATCGGGCCGTTCAGGGAACTGGGCATCGTGTTTGGCGTACTGATGGCTGCTTTGATATTGAAGGAATCGGTCACGAGGAACCGTGTGATCGGTGCTGTTGCAATCGGTGGTGGTGCGCTAATCGTCGCTCTTGCGCCCTAGATCGCGTTCCAGTGGTTAGAACCCGAGTAATCGCTGTAAATTCCCGCCTTTGACTTTCGCACGGTCATCTTCCGACCAGTGAGCAAGGTGTGTATCGACAATTTTTGGCGTTCCGCTTCCCCAGACCATGCGACCGGGCCCGAAAGCATCGGCAACCCATCGACTGAACGGAATAACGCTTTCGTAGAGTGGTTCGTCATCCGCGTAGTGGTTGAGGCCAGAAAGTTTCATGTACACATTTTCAAGCTCGCTCAATCGCATCACGTCGGAATACTCTGGCGGAGTCCCGTACTTGGCTTCGGCCATATGATCGACCAAAACTGGGAATTCTGGGAATTCCCATGCCAATTTAGCGACCTGCGCGGCGTAATCAGGACCAATGTGAAGTTCGATTATCAGACCAAGTTCGCCAGCTGATTTCCATAGCTCACGAACGTTTGAATCATTGAACGAATCTAGATAGTCACGTTTGCCTTCGTGGGCATGGAATCTGAAAGCGACCAGAGAATCTGAATATTCGCTAACCAGCTGCTTCAGTTTTGCCGGAGCTTCGTCGTCTTTCGGATACAAGAGAGCGGTTGTTTTGAAGAGGTCGGGGCGAGCAGCGACGCAATCGAGGGCCAGTCTGTGATCGTCACCGTAAGGCTCCGGGTGAACTAACACAGCGCGATCGATGCCCTCTTCTTCCATCCGAACCATGTAATCGGCAAGCGGATCGGCAGAACGCATTTCGGGTTTTGGGGTGTATGCAGCTCGATCGTGGAACGGATAGCGTTCGGTGTTTGAACTGAACATGTGTACGTTCCATTCGATAATCATTTTTACTTTCTGTCCCCTGGGTATCGTCCGCTGCGCTTGATCTGCTGAGAGCATTCTGCACGCATCGGGCTTGAATTGCTTTCAACACTGTAGTGATACCGGTCTGCAAGCCGCGAGAGCGCTGACCCTACCAATAACGATTAACCGCATTCACTCGTGGGGTTATTCACAATTATCAAGACTGACCATATCCAACAAATTGACGCTACCGGTTCCCGCCCATAGTATTAATGATTAATTCAACTCCCTGAGGGAATTTAGATTCCTATAGAAGAATCCTTCAGGTTGTCGGTGAATCAACGAGCTTCGGATCAGGAGCTGCTGTTGTCACTCCCGGCCGGACTGCCGGAAGTGACGTACGCAACTCCTTCCGTTGAGAGGTCCAGTCGAGAAATTGTCAAACGTCCAGTCCCTGCGCTGTAAAGAGTGTGGTCGCGACTACCCACAAGAGCCGATCTATGTGTGCGATTTTTGCTTTGGCCCGTTGGAAGTCAATTACGACTACGACGCTATAGCCAAATCAATGAGCCGTGAGTCGATCCAAGACGGTCCCCTGACCATCTGGAGATACGACGACCTGCTTCCTGCCAGCCGGGACAGCGCTGTAGACATCGGCGCAGGCATGACCCCGCTGCTCAAGGCCGATAATCTCGGTAAAGAGCTTGGTCTAAACAACCTGTGGATCAAGAATGATGCGGCGAACCCAACTCACTCGTTCAAGGACAGAGTAGTTTCGGTCGCTGCCACCAAGGCCGTCGAGTTCGATTTCGACACGATTGCCTGCGCATCAACAGGAAACCTGGCTGGTGCGACGGCTGCTCACGGCGCCAAGGCCGGAATGAACACGATGGTGTTTATCCCGGCTGACCTCGAACGAGGCAAGGTGCTTGGTGCTGCCATATTTGGATCCGTAGTACTGGTGAACGGTAACTACGACGATGTGAACAGGCTTTGCTCTGAGCTTGGTGACGATCGACGATGGGCGTTCGTGAATATCAACATGCGCCCCTACTACTCTGAGGGTAGTAAGTCGATTGGGTACGAACTTGCCGAGCAGCTTGGCTGGCATGCCCCAGAACACATAATCGTGCCGGTTGCTTCAGGATCACTGTTTACGAAGGTGTACAAGGGCCTGAACGAATTTGCTGAGCTCGGAATCATCGATAACGCCAATACCAAAATGCACATCGCCCAGCCGTTCGGCTGTTCGCCGGTTGCAAAGGCGTTCGTCGAAGAGCAGGCCCACCCGAAACCTGTTATTCCTGACACGATCGCCAAGTCGCTAGCAATTGGTTCGCCGGCTGATGGCTATTACACCGTCGGTATTGCGAATAAGACAGGTGGATCGGGCACGATCGTTCCTGAGTCGAAAATTGCCGAGGGCATGAAGCTTCTCGCCGAGACCGAGGGAATTTTCACCGAAACCGCTGGTGGCGTGGTTATTTCCACACTTCGCCGACTCGCTCGTGAAGGCGTGATTGGTCCTGACGAAGAGACCGTTGCGTTGATCACTGGTACAGGCCTCAAGACACTCGAAGCTATCGAGGATTCAGTCTCGACAAAGACGATCGATGCAACTGTTCGATCGTTCGACGAAATTGTGATGGGCAGGGGAGTCAAATAATGCCTCTACGTAGAGTCAGATTCACGTTCCAGACTGAGCTCATTCAGCGACCGGTTATCTACGATCTCGGAATGAAATTCGAGATCGTTACTAACATTCGCCGAGCCGATGTGGGCCAGGAGACTGGATGGGTGGTACTTGAACTTGAAGGCGCTGTCGAGGAGATTGAGCGAGGCCTTGAATGGGTCGCTGCTCAGGGCGTCGAAGTGAGCTCGCTGGAAGGTGATATTCTCGCGGGATGACCTCGGGCTGGCTGACATTGGTCGCCAATTAGCAACGATTTCAACTAATTTGCGTCTAACATACTTGTAGAAACTAATTGCCCTTCGCATTCATACGAGGGGATTCACGGAAAAACAGGAAAACTGATGGCCGTTACAGTAAAAATTCCAACTCCACTCAGGAAGCTCACCAATGGTGAGACGAGCGTCAATGCTGATGGCGACACCATCGCTGCGATTGTCGAAGCCCTCGAAACAGCATTCCCCGGTATGCGGGAACGATTGATCGACGAATCAGGCGATCTTCGTCACTTTGTAAACATCTACCTGAATGGCGAGGATGTTCGGTATCTTGACGGACTGAACAGCGCAGTTGGCGACAAGGACGAGTTGAGCATCGTTCCAGCCGTTGCTGGTGGCCTGAAGTAGCTCGTATGCGGTCGTAGTTCTTACTACCTGAAATAACAAACGCACCCTGCTCAGATTTTCTGGGGAGGGTGTTTTTATTCTCAGAGACAATATTCATGAGAGCACTATTAGCCTCCATCAACTGCCAGAAGGCAAAAACCGAATCGAACCTCGTTGCTCACAAAATTGTGGTGCGCGATGCATTCGGAGGCTGACTGTGATCTGGCCGTGTTTCCTGAGATGTCGCTGAACGGATATCTGGATCCGAACGTTCACACAGAGAGTTTTCTCTATCTAGATTCTGACGCTGTTCAGGAACTTGTGGAGTGTGGCGCGTCGCTTGGAGTTGATCTCCTTTTCGGAATAGTTGAGCGCAATCCACAGGGGAAGCCGTTTATCACTCGAATCCACGCTTCTGGCGGGAAGATAGTCGGCGTTTATCGAAAGCGACATTTAGC
>LWDU01037100.1_pt1 | contig 121232 bp, 106 predicted proteins | sample 727161 | NCBI WGS metagenome assembly LWDU01 (sample SAMN04566230, study PRJNA314399) | hydrothermal vent metagenome | isolation source: deep sea hydrothermal plume seawater | place: Mexico: Gulf of California, Guaymas Basin | collected 2004-07-11
CCAGGTTGTTTGATTCATTCGCAGTTTCAAATCAACCAGATACGCCGCTTTTTTTCAAGTACTCAATACACCACTTTCAGTTATAACTCAACACTCCGCAACAAAAGGTTGTTCGGACTGACTGCCAAAAGAGGCATCTTTGACGAGGAGATTAGACCTGCCAATCCACCAATAGAAAGGCGAAATCTTTTAAGGCTTCTTAGCGTAAAATAACGTAAAGGAAGGGTGAAAACCGGGGGTTTATCTAAGTTGGGATCCATTAACCTGCACTCTCGAAAGTAAATCCAGGAGTTTTTATTACGGTTAGGACTTGAAATAGTAAAGTTTTTATAGCATTGCGCTTAAACCCTGTCAATCCCGCCAAAAGAGGGGGGTGTGTGTGCCAATGAACGGCCTTGCCGTGAGCAATGGAAATATAGGTGAAAGGGTAACTACATGGAAAGGCTATCTTCCCGTTTGCACGGGCATGATAGAAATGTGGTTTTTCAGATTTCTTACGACTGGATCTTTCTTGACTTAGTTCGCCCGGCAGGGCGCATCTGAAGATAGTGTTCAATTCCTTTGGCGGCGTCACGCCCTTCCCGGATGGCCCAGACAATGAGAGACGCCCCAAGTTTTACATCTCCTGCTGCGAAGACGCCGTCGATATTGGTCATGTGGTTCTCATCGACGGTGACTGTTCCTCGCGAAGAAAGTTCAACGCCAAGATCGAATAGGAGACCCTCTTTCACCGGGCCGGTAAAGCCCATAGCGAGAAGAACCAAGTCGGCCTGAAGTTCAAATGTGCTACTAGAGATTTCTTTAAATTGTGCGCGCCCGGTCTTGCTATCTTTTGTCATTTCTACACGGACGGCGTGGAGCTGCTCAACGTTCCCATTCTTTCCCGTGAATTTCAAGGTCGAAACAGACCACTCTCTTTTTCCTCCTTCCTCATGGGCAGGGGAGGTCCGGAGCTGCATAGGCCAGAGGGGCCAGGGCGTTTTGTCTGATCTCTGAGGCGGCGGTTTCGGGAGGAGTTCGAATTGATAAATCTCTTTTGCTCCTTGACGATGGGAGGTCCCAAGGCAGTCTGCTCCGGTATCTCCACCACCGATAATGATTACACTTTTGTCTTTGGCGGTAATGCTTTGGATGGGGTCAATGGTGTCACCTGCGAGCCGCTTGTTCTGCTGTGTTAAAAAATCCATAGCGAAGTGGACTCCGTTCAGATCCCGGCCGGGGATTGGAAGATCGCGCGCTTCCATGGCTCCGATTGTAAGACAGACCGCGTCAAATTCTTGCATAAGCCTGTCGGTGGAGAGGTCCTTTCCAATATTGGAATTGGTCTTGAAAATGACACCTTCCTTGATCATCTGTGCAAGACGGCGGTCGAGAACGGCCTTCTCCATCTTAAACTCAGGAATGCCGTATCGAAGGAGCCCTCCGATCCGATCGTCCTTTTCAAAGACGGTCACGGCGTGGCCGTTCCGGCGAAGCTGCTGGGCGGCGGCAAGGCCGGCGGGGCCGGAGCCGATGATGGCAATTTTCTTCCCTGTTTCCCGTTCAGGTGCGATCGGGGTGATCCATCCTTCTGAAAAACCTTTATCTACAATATTCCATTCGATGACCCGTATGGAAACAGGGTCATCAATAATATCGAGAACACAGGCGGATTCACAGGGGGCAGGGCAAAGCCGCCCGGTAAACTCGGGGAAATTATTGGTGGTGTGAAGGGCCTTCAGCGCGTCTTTCCAGCGCCCCCGGAAGACAAGGTCATTCCAGTCTGGAATCATGTTCTGAACCGGACAGCCGGTTCCTCCCTGGCAAAAGGGGATTCCGCAATCCATGCATCGCGCGCCCTGGTCCTTGAGGGTGCTATCAAGAACCGGGAGGTATATTTCTTTCCAGTCTTTGATGCGTTTCGAAACGGGCCGTCGCTTGGGTCCTTTCCGACGAAGTTTTAGGAAGCCTTTTAGATCACCCACGCCCGGCGGCCTCCTTTGCTTTTTGTGCCTTCCGTTGCTCCAGAACTTTTTTATATTCAACGGAAATTACTTTGATAAAATGGGGGAGTATCATCTCCCATTGTTCTAAAATGTGCTTTGCTCTTTTACTTTTTGTATATTGTTCATATTTTTTGATCGTTTCTTTCAAGAGAGTCTTGTCCGCAATATTTCTGACCGGTTCCAGTTCGACGAGGCTTAAGTTGCATTGCCGTTCAAAAGTATGGTCTTCATTCAGAACAAATGCGACGCCCCCGCTCATGCCCGCGGCGAAATTTCGCCCGGTTTTTCCCAGAACAACAACAACCCCTCCGGTCATATATTCACAGCCATGATCTCCTATCCCTTCGATGACAGTGGTTGCCCCGCTATTTCGAACGGCAAAGCGTTCTCCGGCCATGCCATAAAAATAGGCCTCGCCGCCGGTCGCCCCGTATAGAACGGTGTTTCCAATGAGAATCGTCTCTTCCTTGGGGAAAATCGAGGCTGCCGGGGGAGTGACGATGAGTTTCCCGCCTGAGAGTCCCTTTCCGACATAATCGTTGGCCTCTCCTTCGAGTGTAAGCGTGAGACCCTTTACGCAGAAGGCCCCGAAGCTTTGACCGGCGGACCCCGTAAACTTGAATTGAATGGTGTCTTCTGGAAGTCCCGCGGGGCCGTAACGGCGGGCGATTTCTCCAGAAAGAATAGTCCCAACGGTTCGATGGACATTTCGGATGGGAAGTTCGGCACGGACTTTTTCTTTCCGTTCGAGTGCGGGCCGGGCGATTTTGAGTAGTTGATGATCGAGGGCCTTTTCAAGTCCGTGGTCCTGTTTCTGTATGCAGTATCGGGCAACATGATCAGGGACATCGGGGCGATAGAGGATGGCGCTCAGGTCAATTCCACGTCCTTTCCAGTGGTCGATGACTTTTTTTGAGCGGAGAAGGTCGCTGCGGCCGACCATCTCTTCTATTTTCCGAAACCCGAGACGCGCCATCCATTCCCGGACCTCTTCTGCGACAAAGAAAAAGTAATTGACCACATGATCGGCTTGTCCCTTGTACTTCTTTCTCAGGACAGGGTCTTGTGTGGCAATACCGACGGGACAGGTATTGAGATGACACTTGCGCATCATGATACATCCTTCAACGATCAAGGGTGCGGTTGAGAAGCCATATTCTTCTCCACCCAAGAGGGCGCCGATGATGACATCTCGTCCGGTCTTGAACTGCCCATCCACCTGAATCCGCGTCCTGCCGCGAAGATCATTCAAAACAAGCGTCTGTTGGGTTTCTGCCAGTCCGAGTTCCCAGGGTAGGCCGGCATGTTTAATCGAGGAGAGGGCAGCGGCGCCGGTTCCTCCGGAACCCCCTGCAATGAGGATAAGGTCGGCATGCGCCTTCGAGACACCGGCGGCCACGGTACCAACCCCGACCTCGGCCACCAGCTTGACACTCACCATCGCCTTCGGATTGACATTTTTCAAGTCATATATAAGTTGTGCCAGGTCTTCAATAGAATAAATATCGTGGTGAGGCGGCGGCGAGATCAGCGTAACGCCAGGGGTCGAAAAACGCAGGCCCGCAATGACCTCATCAATCTTATGACCCGGAAGCTGCCCCCCTTCACCCGGTTTTGCCCCCTGGGCCATCTTGATTTGCAGCTCTTTGGCATTGACGAGGTAATGCGTGGTAACGCCGAAGCGTCCGGAAGCCACCTGTTTAATCGCGCTGTTGCGGTCATCTTTGAACCGCTCCGGGTCTTCTCCGCCTTCTCCGGTATTACTGCGGCCCCCCATACGATTCATCGCGATGGCGAGGGTCTCGTGGCTCTCTTTGCTGATCGCCCCGTAGGACATTGCCCCGGTTGTGAAGCGTTTTACGATTTCAGAGGCCGGTTCCACCTCGTCGATGGGGATGGGGTTTGTCTCTTTAAATTCAAGAAGGCCCCGAATATTGGAACGTCGCTTCGATTGATCATCGACGATGCGGCTGAATTCCTTATAAGTGGCATAACTGTTCGTCTGAGACGCGTGTTGCAGGCTGGCAATGGTTTCAGGATTCCAGTTGTGACGTTCTCCCTGATTTCGATAATGATATTCCCCGCCAAAGTCGAGCTGGCGCACTGGCTGGTAGGTATGATAGGCCAACTTATGGCGGCGAAGCGACTCTTCGGCAATGGTCTCTATTCCGATTCCAGAGATTCTGGAGGCGGTTCCGGCAAAGTAGCGGTCGATTGTTTCTGTATCGAGCCCGATGGCCTCATAGATTTGGGCCCCGCAATAGCTCTGGACGGTGGAGATTCCCATTTTTGAGAATATTTTCAGGAGCCCTTTGTTAATGGCCTTGATATATTTTACTTCCGCTGTTTCTTCATCAATGGCTTCTGGGAAATAAGCTTCCCGTGCCATATCCGTCAATGTCTCGAAGGCCAGATAGGGATTGACGGTTCCGGCACCGTATCCAATCAAGAGGGCGAAGTGCGAGATCTCTCTGGCCTCACCGGTTTCCACAATCAGGCCGACCTCTGTTCTCAATGAGGTTCGTATGAGATGATGATGAACCGCAGAGACGGCCAGAAGAGAGGGGATCGGGGCCCACTCCTCATTGATTCCGCAATCGCTCAGGATGATAAATTTATATCCGGCTTGGATGGCTTCCGTGGCCTGTTCACAGAGTTTATCGAGGGCAACAACCATCTCTTTGGGACCTTTGGCGGCCAGGAAGAGCATCTTGAGCGTGATTGTTCTGAAGTGTCCATCGGAGATCTGCCGGATTTTTTCGATGTCTGCGTTGGTTAAGATCGGTTGTTGGACCTTGATCCGCCTCGCGTGTTCCGGGGTCTCTCCGAGAAGGTTCGCCTTGGGGCCGATCGTCGTGATCAGGGACATGACCAGGTGTTCCCGGATGGGATCAATCGGCGGATTGGTGACCTGCGCAAAGAGCTGTTTAAAGTATTTAAAGAGGAGTTGGGGCGCGTCTGATAAAACGGCCAGCGGGGTGTCATCTCCCATCGAGCCGGTGGGTTCTTCCCCGGTGACGGCCATGGGAATCATGAGCATCTTCAGGTCTTCAATCGTGTAGGCGAAGGTTTGCTGTCGTTGTCGTAAGGTGGCATGGTCCGGTTGAAGGAGATTCAGGGGCTCCGGAAGTTCGCTGACGCTGATCCGGTTTGAAGCAACCCATTCGCGATAGGGTTTCTGAGAAGCGATCTGTGACTTGATTTCCTCATCGTCAATAATGCGGCCCTGTTCGGTGTCGACCAGGAACATCTTGCCGGGTTGTAAGCGGCCCTTGGCTCGGATTTCTTCGGGCTTGAAGGAGAGGACGCCGGCTTCAGAAGAGAGGACGGCCAGATCGTCTTGCGTGACCAGGTAGCGTGCAGGTCGAAGGCCGTTTCGGTCGAGGGTTGCGCCGATGACTTTGCCATCTGTAAATGCAACGGCGGCCGGTCCATCCCATGGCTCCATCATGGCGGCGTGATATTCATAAAATCCTCTCCGGTCGTGATCCATATGCGGGTCGCCGGCCCAGGCCTCCGGAATCAACATCATCATGGCATGGGGGAGAGATCGTCCTCCCATGACGAGAAATTCGAGTGCGTTGTCGAAACAGGCCGAATCGCTCTGATCTTCATAGATAATCGGAAAGAGCTTTTCCAGGTCGTCGTCTCCAAAAAGTTTGGAGTGAAAACGTCCTTGTCGCGCCCGGATCCAATTGACATTTCCCTTTAAGGTATTGATCTCCCCGTTGTGGCAGACATAGCGGTAGGGATGCGCGAGGGGCCAGGTCGGGAAGGTATTGGTCGAGAAGCGGGAGTGGACGAGGGCCAGGGCGCTGACGGTTTCCTTGTCAGAGAGGTCCGGATAGAAGAGCGGGACCTGCTCCGGGAGGAGGAGTCCTTTATAGACGATGGTTTGACAGGAAAGACTGACGATGTAGAACAAAGATTTTTCTTCAATGGCCGAGGCGCGCACGGCGTTTTCCATCCGCCGGCGAATGACATAGAGTTTTCGTTCGAAGGCCTTCTCGTCGAGGACATCCCGCGCGATGAAGACCTGTCGGATTGCCGGCAGTGTTTTCCGGGCAAGCTCGCCGAGATGCTTTTCTTGGGTCGGGACGTCACGCCACCCTAAAACGCGTTGACCCTCATCTATAATTGTCTTTTCGAAGAGCTGCTCACACGCGTGGCGGTCTGAGGGGTCGGATGGAAGGAAGACCATGCCGATCCCGTACGCGCCCGCGGGAGGAAGATGAATACCGATTCCGGAAGTTGCTCTGTCTAAAAAGGCATGTGGAATCTGAAGCAAGATCCCGGCCCCGTCACCGGTGCAGGGATCGCAGCCGGCGGCCCCCCGATGCGCAAGGTTCTCAAGTATCTCGAATCCCTTTTTGATAATATCCTGTGTGCGGACCCCCTTGATATTGACCACGAATCCAATGCCGCAGCCGTCTTTTTCATAACGGGGGTCATAGAGCCCCTGTTTCGGGGGAAGGCCCATTGCATGTTTTTTAAAAACGTTTTGACTCATTCGATTGAGAATTCCTGTCTTATTGACGTTGTTTCAGGACGCAGCCTTTAATGTAAGAAAAGTGCCCTTTCCAGGAGGGGATGTTGATCCAACTGTCACTATACTGTGGTTTTGAGCATTAACAAAGGATTATAAGGCAAAAAGGGGGTTCTTGAAAAGGATTTTCTTCACCCCGTAATCTCATCCTGGGGATTGATGCTGTTTCCATTGTCTGTCCCTTCAATCTGCTATAGGTTGGAGGTAGGCTATATGACTGGAAGTCTATAAGTTCGGAGCTCATGGGCAATCAGGTGTGAAAACATGGAAAAGACAAGGAAAATCCGATTGGATCTATTCTGACCTGATGATCTGAGATTGTTATCTTATTCAGCAGAAGCCACCTTTGATTGCTTGTTGTATCCTGATGAGCTCCTATCTATTTGACTTTTCGGACTAAATTTAATATCCCTGAAAAAAGGCGTAAACTTATAAGGCTAATAGGGCGCCTAGTATAATGTTAGGGCTACGCAAGTTCATGGAACACAAACTATATTTTCACCTGGTAACATAACCAGATCCAGCCAAAATGAATCTTGGAAAGACATTGATTCACTTGATATAGCTGTTTGGGAAAATGCTGTAGAATTATTAAGAAATAGAAATTATTTCCATTCAAACTGTCATGTAAATATTAGCGTTGATTGGAAGGAAGTATTAGATCGGGTCAAGGAACATGCGGAACTAAATATTGGATTTCACCGGGTGTTGGAAGAAGAGGGGGATTTAGAGGCCTGGTATACAAGAATTCCTATCAGAAGTTTTCTGATGTGCCCTGTTCTGTTGTCATAAATGGGAGTAACGAATTAACTAAGTGTGGATGGTATCCACGATTTTTTGCTGAAAGGTATATATTACGACTTTTTTTCTATCATGAATTTTTCTGTCCCCGGTTCATGTGATTGCCTAAATATAAAAATTTGTTCTAAATCATCTGATGACAGTAATCATTTTAAGCTATCTAGCCATAACTTTGAAATAGGATATTACTCATCTCTAAACGGAAAGAAGCCCAATATTTCCACCTTGTCCTTAAAAGACGTATTGGAATGGTTTAAGGTTCTAGACTTGGGTATAAAGCAGAAGGCAGAATCTTCATTAGAAAGAGCATTGTTTTCATTGTTCCATATGTGTCGTCTGGATGGAGATGTAACAACAATAATATGGATATTTCATGCGCTGGAGGCGTTATATAAAACTAAAGTCGGTGAAGGATTTACTAACCTATATCAGCGAATATCTTCATTATTGAAATTTGATGGATATGATCAAAGAATATTAAAAAAGACTTTAAGAAAACTATACGATCTCCGTTGTGCAATAGTGCATGGTGGCTATCAAATACACCATCCAATGAGTTCAGCAACATATAGACAATAGGATAGATGAAGATTTATCTGTAACTTTTAATTTAATTCAATACGGATCAAATCTAATAATATCTTCAATACAAGAATTGATAAAAAACAGATGGTATGGGATGAAGATTGAAGAATCGATAGTGGGTGTGGAAATGCCCTAACACGGCGCTCAACCCGACTCGTTTACACTTTGTGGCCTTCGGGCTGCATCGTTGGCTTGCGGGTTAGCTCAACGTGTTAGCAAGACAGTTTTACATTAATTTATGTCCCCGAATGGATCCCCCCCCTTTAAATATCTTGACTTCAAAATGGGACTGCTTTAGAATTAAGAGGATTTTTTTGTCTTGAGGTTTTTGCTCTATCATGTTGGAAAATTTGACAAAAAAGCTTGATGCGGTCTTCAAAAAGATCCGGGGACGAGGTCTTTTAACCGAGAAGAACATCGATGAGGCCCTAAGGGAAGTCCGCCTTGCCTTGCTGGAGGCGGATGTCCATTTTAAGGTGGCCAAATCGTTTATCGAATGGATTCGCGAAAAAGCGGTCGGAAAAGAAATTCTTGAGGGCTTGGCCCCTGGACAGCAGGTGGTCAAGATTGTATGGGAAGAGCTTTCCCGCCTGATGGGAGGAAAGGGGGAGACCATCGCCCTTTCTTCGCAGCCTCCGACATTGATCATGCTGGTCGGGCTTCAGGGCTCTGGAAAAACGACCACTGCCGGGAAATTGGCACGGCGCTTTAAGCGGGAAGGAAAGCGGGTGCTCTTGGTCGCGGGAGATTTACAGCGCCTTGCCGCAGTGTCCCAACTGCAAACGCTTGGAAAGGGATTGGATATTCCGGTTATGGAACCGGGGGCTGAAAAGAACCCTGTCGCCGTGATGAAAAAAGGGGCCGTACGAGGCAAAACTGAAGGTTTCGATGTGGTGATCTTCGATACGGCGGGCCGATTGCAGGTTGACGAGGCCTTGATGGCGGAGTTGGTTCAGATGAAGTCCGGCATCTCCCCGGATGAAATTCTATTTGTGGCCGATGCAATGACTGGTCAAATTGCCGTGAATGTCGCCCAGAAATTTCATCAGGATCTTGGCCTAACCGGGATTATTTTAACAAAGACGGAAGGCGATGCGCGGGGCGGGGCCCTCCTGTCCATTCGGTCTGTGACGGGCGCGCCGATTAAGTTTATCGGGACCGGAGAAAAACTGGAGGATCTTGAACCCTTTCACCCGGACAGAATGGCTTCTCGTATCCTCGGGATGGGCGATGTTCTTTCTTTGGTCGAATTGGCCGAAGAGAGTTATACCAAAGAACAGGCCGAAATCCTCGAGAAAAAGATCCGGAAGGAAGAGTTTACGCTTGAGGACTTTGCACAACAAGTCAAGCAGATGAAGAAGATCGGGGGCATGGGAAAGATAATGGAGATGATTCCGGGTGCGAAGAATATGAAATCTCTTCCTGACCAGAGTAAGATGGAAAAAGAGATGAAGCATGTGGAAGCCATTATTTCATCGATGACCCATAAAGAGAGACGCGTTCCGAGTATTATCAATGGGAACAGAAGGAAAAGAATCTCAAGAGGAAGCGGGACCTCTGTTCAGGATATCAATCGTCTTCTTAAGCAGTTTTATCAGGCAAAGAAGATGTTGAAGCGGATGACTTCCGGTAAGATGAAGGGGCTAGGGCAAATGATGTCGCCCTTTGGATGATGCATGCCCGTCTTTTTCTCCATGGCGGCGTTGCTGTGGTGCTCGAATCCTCACGTATAAACCATACGCTCCGGGTTCTGCGCTCCCCGCGCCTTGCCATAAAAAAAATACGGGCATGCTGAATGGTATGGAACGATGTCCGGATATTGATCCGGCTGAATGTTTAAATGATAATAATAAGGGGGTAGTGCATGGCAGTACGGATTAGATTGACTCGAATGGGAAGACATAAGCGGCCTTTTTACCGGATAGTGGTCGCGGATTCTGAGGCGCCGAGAGACGGGAAGTTTATCGAAATTCTGGGGACTTACGATCCATTGGGGGCCGAAGCCAAGATACAGGTCAAGGAAGAAAAGGCGATCCATTGGCTGAAAAAGGGTGCCACGGTCTCTGATACGGTGAAGTCGATATTCAGTAAGGTGCAATTGTTTAAAAAATTAAAGGAGTCGAACGCATAGGGGACACGTTCAACATCAAAAAGAAGTTGTCCTGTTGGAAATTCTCAATCGTGGCCGAGAATGTCATACACAGTATATGGGGATGATGACGATGAGAGAGCTGATCGAATACATTGCAAAGTCACTTGTAGACAGGCCTGAAAATGTAGCCGTGAGAGAAACCGAAGGTGAAAAGACGACGATTATTGAACTTCGCGTCGCGCAGGAAGACTTGGGGAAGGTGATCGGAAAACAGGGGAGGACGGCCAGGGCGATGAGGACCATTTTGAATGCTGCAGGCACCAAGATCGGCAAGAGATGCGTTCTCGAAATCCTGGAATAGATTGTCGAGGGCATACATCACAATCGGAAAAATTCTAGGTCCGGTCGGACTGCGCGGAGAACTTAAGATCTTTTCGCTGACCGATATCCCGAATCGCTTTGACCATTTGACCGATGTGATTGTCGAAACCTCAGAAGGTCGGCATCAAGCGATTCGAATCGATCGGGTAAGGTATGGGCGTTATGTTTACCTCAGCTTTTCCGGATTGACTTCCATTGAGAAAGTGGAATTTTTGAAAGGGGCCTTCATCCAGATTCCGGAGGAGGAAAGGCTTCCCCTGCCGGAGGGGAGTTATTATCACAGCGAATTGACTGGTCTGGAAGTGGTCTTGGAAGACGGCACCCGCCTGGGCATATTGGAAGAGATTTACGAGACGGGAAGCAATGATGTCTATGCGGTTAGATCCGGAAAGCGTGAAGTGCTGATCCCGGCCCTTCGAAAATTTGTAAAGTCGGTTGATTTAGCAGAGAACAGGATGGTTATTATTCCTGTTGAAGGACTCATCGAATGATGCGTTGTGACATCCTGACCTTATTCCCGGAAATGGTGTTGCCTGTTTTTCAGGAAAGCATCTTAAAGCGGGCGCAGGAACGCCAGCTATTGGAGATTCGGGTCCACCAGTTAAGGGATTTTACGGCAGATAAGCATCGTATGACGGACGATACGCCCTATGGTGGGGGTCCCGGGATGGTTTTGAAACCGGAACCGATTTATGCTGCTGTGGACGCAATCCGAAAAGAGAGCGGTGAGATCCGGGTGATTATGCCCTCACCGCAGGGAAAGCGTTTTGACCAGAGGATGGCTGAATCCTTCTCGAAAGAAACGCGTCGTTTTGTTTTTATTTGCGGTCATTACGAGGGAATCGATGCACGGGTGAAAGAAGGGCTGCCCCTTGAGGAAGTATCGGTCGGCGACTTCGTCCTCACCGGAGGAGAAGTCGCGACAATGATTATTATTGATGCTTCCGCCAGACTTGTTCCAGGCGTGCTGGGAGATCCGCGCTCCGTTGTAGAGGAATCATTTTCGTCTTCTCTTCTCGAATATCCCCAATACACGCGACCTTCGGAATTCAGAGGAATGCGGGTTCCCAGGGTACTCTCTTCCGGAAATCATGCTGCGATTCGGGCCTGGCGAAAGGAACAGTCACTGATCAATACGATGAAAAATAGACCGGACTTATTGGCAGAAGCCACCCTCAGCGAATCGGAAATGGCGTGGATCAGTCGTTTTTCGGATGGGAATTCCGATGAGAACGGTAAAGAAACACTGAAAGTGGAACGGACCGATCAGGGTTCATAGCGCAAGAATTATGTTGGCAATTATTCAATTAAGGAGAAAGGGATCATGGATCGGATAGCACGGTTGGAGCAAGGCATGTTGAAGGAGAGCGTTCCGCAGTTTAATGTTGGAAATACGGTTCGTGTTCATGTAAAGATTAAGGAAGGCGAAAAGGAACGGATTCAGATATTTGAAGGTGTTGTGATTCGCAGAAAAGGGACGCGAAACCGTGAGACCTTTACCGTCAGAAAGGTTGCCTACAATGTTGCGGTAGAAAGGATTTTTCCGGTTCATTCTCCCTGGATCGCCAAGGTCGAAGTGATCAGGGTCGGTGCAGTCCGGCGTGCGAAGCTCTATTATTTGCGCCAGAGGACAGGCCGTGCTGCACGGCTCCGGGAAAAAGAGAGGGTAAGACCTTCCAAGTCCTCCAAGTAAAGAAGTCTTCCCTTTTGGCGCATCATCACTCAGGATGGTGTATTCTGAGTGATTTGTATGGTCCCTTAAGGTGGTTTTAAACGCGGTTTTAGATAGGTCCGTCATAGAGCACTGGTTATTTTCAATGGGGTTTTTTGAGAGGGCGCTTACCTCACTCGGGTTTCGCAATGTTTGCGGGATTGACGAGGCGGGTCGCGGCCCTCTGGCCGGGCCGGTTGTCGCCGCTGCCGTTATTCTCCCTCCAGGATGTTTGTTGCCTGGAATCCGCGATTCAAAAAAGCTAAGTCCGGGGAAACGGGAGGTCCTCTTTGAACAGATCAATCGGGAGGCCACCTCAATCGGTGTCGGTATTGTCAATAACGATACGATTGATGAGATCAATATATTACAGGCAACGATTCGGGCCATGCAGAAGAGTGTGGCACAGATGCAATTGGAGCCGGACTACCTTTTGATTGATGCATTGACCCTCCCGGATTTTGGGCGGGATCAAAAGGGGATTATTCATGGAGACCGTCTTTCCGTCAGTATCGCCGCTGCATCCGTGATCGCGAAGGTGACGAGAGATCGGCTGATGTGCAAGTACCACGAAGTATTTCCGGAATACAAGTTCAATATTCACAAGGGGTATGGAACCGCAACGCATCTAAAAATGATTAGAGAGTGGGGGCCTTGCTCTCTTCACAGAAAGACATTTCGTGGTGTCATTCTGTGACCGGTAAGGAGGGCGAAGATATTGCGGCGCAGTATTTGTTAGAACATGGGTATCGTCTTTTGGTGCGGAATTATCGGACGAAGTCAGGAGAGATTGACATTATTGCGCGTGAGGGGAACACATTGGTTTTTATTGAAGTGAAAGCACGGTCGGGAACTCGTTTTGGCCTTCCTCAAGATGCAGTCGACCTGAGAAAACAAACGAAGTTGAGCCGGGTTGCCTTGGGTTACCTCCGCCATAAAAAGGTAAGGCCCTGTGACTGTCGTTTTGACGTTGTTGCAGTTGTGGCCTGTGCAGGAAGATACAAGGTGGATCTTTTCCGAAATGCCTTTGATTTCTTGGAAAGCACGATATGATGATAAGCGGAATCAACACAGATATTAAATATAAGGGAGAAATCTTCCATATTCAAACGGAGGATGGCGGTGAAAACAGTCCTGTGATTACAACGCTGTTGTTTAAGGCCGGTGCGATATACGCGTCCAAGAGAACGGACTATGGTAAAGTTCTTCAACCCGATTCTCCGAAGGATGCGGTTCAGGAACTCATGCGGGAACAACATAAGGGGATGATCCGTGATCTGACATCCGGATTAATTGTGCGTGCTGAGGGCATAAATCGGCGCAAGAAAGATGTTCAGAGTCCTCCTGAAAAGCCCGCCCCGAAGACGGAAGAAATCAAGGTCAAAGTCAAGGCCAAGAAGGAGGATTCCTTACCTAAACCGGTGGGGAAGGAAACGACCGGGAAGAAGAGTTTGGATGATTTGATTCTTGATTACATTTCAAGTAAAGATGAGAATGATAACTAGTGTCAGAGCCCTAATTCCGCGATAGCGAAATTAGAAACCGACGATGGCTGGCGCGAGACCCATTCGCCTGAGTTATCGGCCAACGGACTCCTCACCGTACAGGTGAGTACGTCTCGCTCGCGCTTATGGCCTCTGGCCTTGTCTTTCAGGCGACTTATGCGCTTTCCCCCAAGATCCAATCGCCGATCTTGGGCAGAGAGCCCTGATTGCGAGATCCCGGTCTGCTGAGACTGCCTCTATTCTGCGCAGAGCCCGCCGTATCATTCTCGAGAGTCTAAGGGTTCATTGGTGGTTATGTCAGGGGTTTTGAAGAACCTCGCCCCATGGAAGCGAGACATTTTTGCCCTGAAAAAATAATCCATGACTTGATCAGAGGTTCCTTTATCCTATTCGCTCGCCAGCCTCGCCGGAAGTACGGGGATTACGCTTACTCTGCGTGTTCTCAGGGGGACTCATGTCAGATCCGGAATAGAAAATGATCCAGATGTTTCATATCTATAAATACTATGGCAGAACGCATCCGGCACTTGAGGATATCAATTTAAAGATCAATAAAGGGGATTTTATTTTTTTGGTCGGCGCAAGTGGTGCGGGAAAAACATCATTGCTGAAGCTGATTTTTTGTGAAGAACGTTCTGATGAAGGACAAATCCTGATCGGCGGAAAAAACATTTCTCGCCTCAAGGAAAGAGAGATCCCTTTTATAAGACGAAAAATGGGGTTTATCTTTCAGGATTATAAATTGATTCAGCGAAAAACGGTATTTGAAAATGTCGCTCTCCCAATGGAAATAATGGGTGCGTCTCGACTCGAGATCAGGAAAAGAGTCCATGAAGTTCTAAAACAGGTTCGAATTGAGCATCGTCATGGGCAGCGTCCCCCCTTTTTATCTGGAGGGGAGAAGCAGCGGGTTGCGATCGCTCGAGCCCTGGTGAATCGCCCAAGATTATTGCTTGCTGATGAGCCCACCGGCAACCTGGATGATGAGCTCTCGAATGATATTGTTGATCTCCTAAAAGGTATTCATACAACCGGAACAACAATCGTTGTTGCAACCCATGACCGCCGTTTGTTGTCCAAAGCAGCCAAGCGGGTCCTGGTCCTCGATAAGGGTAAGATTGTTTTTGATGGCATTCCCGAATGAAACGCCTGCTTTATTTTTTTGATGCGGCACTTGAAAACATCAAGCTTAATCGGACCATGGCCTTACTCTCCCTGATTTCACTCAGTCTCACCCTCATGCTGTTCGGTCTTTTTCTACTTTTTTATTATAATTTTCAGGGATTTATTGGGACGATGCGTGAGAATGTCCAGTTTAGTATTTATATCAATAACGCTATTGGTGATGGTAAAATTAAAAAGATTGAGGAAGCGCTTTCCGATGATGACCGTATCGCATCCTTTGACTACATTTCTAAAGAGAAGGCCCTTGAACTATTCAAGGCCTATTTTCAGGATCAACCCCTCCTGAAAAGTCTTGGAGAGAACCCCCTTCCGGCATCTTTCGAGATTCGTGTAAAGGCCAATCATCAGGATCCCGTAGAGATCCAAAACATGATCAAATACTTTAAGTCTTTGCCCGGCGTGGATGAGATACATTATGGCTCTGAGTTATTTCAAACCCTGAACGCTTTTTTGAATTTTATGAAGATTGTCGGTCTTGGTATCGGTGGCTTCCTTGCGGTTGCCGTCATGACCATTGTTGCCAATACGATCCGTCTTCACTTTTATAATCGGAGGGAAGAGATCGAGATTATGAAGTTGATCGGGGCCACCCACCGCTTTATCAAGATCCCTTTTTTCATGGAGGGATCTATGATGGGTCTTGTCGGGGGGGGCTTGGCCACACTCATCCTTTTTAGTTTGTACAGTTTTTCCAAGGTACACCTTCAGTCATTGGGAGGAGTGATCGGACATTTTCAAGATATCCGCTTTCTGCCCGTGAGTATGCTGGTGGGTTTGATCGTCGCCGGGGGAATGTTCGGCGGCATTGGCAGCCTTGTTTCATTAAATCAACTTCTCAGACTTCAGGCGAAGAGTGAACCTCAAAAGAAATAAGCTGAATAAGGTTGTCTTTAGTCTCATGGTTCTTGGGGCGTTTCTGGTCAAAACAATTGTTGTGATCGGGGCTGAACAATCGCCCGGATTGGACAAGAAGATTGATAGGGAAAAGAATGAACTGAATCAGATAAAAAAAAAGATCAAGGGGAAACAGAAGAAGACGCGCGCTGCGAAAAGGCGGGAAAAGTCAATTCTCTCCAGATTACAGAAGATCGATCAGCGTTATCGTAGCCATCAAAGGAAAAGCGGTCTGCTGGAGTTGAAGATCAAAGAGAAGGACACGCAAATTGTGAGTCTCACTCACAAGAGTGACCATTTAGAACAAGATGTCCAAGAAATGAGAAAGGGAATTGCGACACATCTTAGCGCAATTTATCAACAACGGCAAAACGGAAAGCTCAAAATTTTGTTTGCCGCTGAGGATTACACTGATTTTTTAAGGAGGCTTTATTACTTAAAAACAATTGCCAAAAAAGAAGGGGAACTTCTTTCTGAGTTTAAGAAAAAAAGGGCCGACCTCGATGAGAATAACCGGAGTTTATCCCAAGCCAAGGAGCATCTTATTCAGGATAAGGAGGCCCTTGGTCAGCAAATCTCTCTTATTCGATCAGAGCGGAAGAAAAAAAGTCGATTGTTATCACGTGTTCAGACCGAACGGGCCTCGTATGAAAAGGCCATCACCGAACTGAATCAATCCTCTCGGGAACTTCAGGGGATGATTGAGGCGCTTAAGCTTAAGCAGAAGAATTTTAAGAATCGCCCTTCAAGGAGGTTTTCGCGGAAGAAGGGTCAGTTGAACTGGCCGAACGGTGGGCGCGTTGTCAGCCGTTTTGGCCGTCAAAAACATCCAAGATTTGATACAATGATATATCGTAAGGGCATTGAAATTGAAGGATCGAAGGGGGAAGAGGTCCGGGCAATATTTGATGGGGTCATTATTTACGCCGATTGGTTCCGCGGTTATGGGATCGTTATTATTGTCGATCATGGTGAAAATTATTACTCCATCTATGCACATTTATCAAAACTGTTGGTTTCGGTGGGTGAACAGGCCCGAAAGGATCGGGTGATAGGAGAGATTGGGGGGACGGGACTTTCACGGGGAAATAAACTTTATTTGGAAATAAGGCATCAAGGTAAACCGATGAATCCTCTGAAATGGCTTCGGAAGAGGAGGTAGGTTCCTGTAGGTTTTGTCGATCTTTTTGAGGAGTTTTCTTCAGACTCTTGACGGTGACTGTATTTTGTATCAGAATGGAGTTTGAAGGCTCGTCGCATGCCTTTGAAACGGCGGAATGAAGGCTGAGGGAGGAATGAACAATGAAATTTAAAGAGAGGGTCGGAACCACGCTTCTTTTTATGGCCATCATCGGAATTTTCGGTGTGAGCTTTATGGCGGGGAAGGGACTTGAAACAAATGTTTCGGCAGAAACGGATGATTATGAAGAACTGAAGGTCTTCACCGAAGTTCTTTCCGCACTTCAAAGGAATTATGTAGAGCCGATCGATAACAAAGAACTCATTTACGGTGCGATCAAAGGTATGCTGAATACTCTGGATGCCCATTCGACGTTTATGCCGCCGACGATATATAAAGAAATGCAGGTGGATACAAGAGGAGAGTTTGGAGGACTCGGGCTTCAAATTGGTATCAAGGAGAACCGCTTGGTTGTGGTTGCCCCGATTGAGGGGACGCCTGCCGATGTAGCCGGGATTAAAGCCGGAGATATTATTCTTAAAGTAGATGATTATGAATTTACGAAAGAAACCACCCTGCTTGATGCTGTTTCCAGAATGCGGGGGCCGAAGGGAACGGAAGTGGTCCTGACGATTGAACGGGATACGAAGCCGGATCCGCTTATTTTTCCACTAATCCGGGCGGTGATTTTGATCAAAAGTGTGAAGTCGAAAGTCCTTGAGCCCGGGATCGGTTATATTCGGATTACACAGTTTCAGGAAAAGACATCCAATGATTTGCGGACGGCCATTTCCAAGTTAAAGGAGGCGAATATTCACTCCCTTATACTGGATCTCCGGAATAACCCGGGCGGCCTGCTGAATTCGGCCGTGGATGTCTCGGAACAATTTCTGGACAGCGGGAAAATAATTGTTTCAATCAAGTCTCGAGATGGCAGGAAAGATGAATACAAGTCGAGCCGAACCAATTCGATCGGAGAAATGCCCTTAATTATCCTGGTCAACGAAGGAAGTGCAAGTGCTTCAGAGATTGTATCGGGTGCCTTACAGGACTGGAAACGTGCTGTGATATTGGGGACGCCGACCTTTGGAAAGGGGTCGGTCCAAACAATTTTACCCTTGTCGGATGGTTCTGCCCTGCGCCTCACAACAGCAAAGTACTACACTCCGAAGGGACGTTCCATCCAGAACCGGGGGATTGATCCGGATATTGTCGTCGTGCCGGCCGAAATCAGCGAGATAAAAGACAGGCAGATTATTCGTGAAAAAGATCTGGAAAGGCATTTGGAAAGTGAATCACAACCGGAAGAACCTGTTTTAATCCCACCTGCTGAAAAAACAAGCGGATCAGATCTCCGGATTGAGCAAGAAGATCAGCAATTGAAAAAAGCGGTTGATCTATTGAAAAGCTGGAAAATATTTAAGGGAATAGATTCCAGATTGTCTGTGAAAAAATAGCGAACAAATCAGCCCGTCCCTCTAAACTTCCATGGCAATATTCGATCGAGAGCGGTAGACGGTCTTTTCAAGTAAATAGCCCTGATCGCTCATGGATCTAAAATGTCCTTTCACTATGAATACGTGAACTGGATTGTCACGCCTTGCCCTAAATCAAATCCACTTCTTCTGAATCGGCACAAAAATATCAGGAATTATTTAACGTAACTTATTGGAATTACTTGTTTTTAATTAAATATAAAATAAAAATAATAATAGGGACTTGATTTGGCGGTTCTCGTTATTATATAAGATATTAGCACTCGATAGGTGAGAGTGCCAAAATGAGCCCTATAGTTTAGGTAAAGGTGTCTAAATCGGGGTTGAATTTTTTCAAGACTTATAGATAGAAAGAACAAAGTGAGTCTTTGTTCAAACAAATCTGCTTCCAGGAGGAGAAATATGTCAGGAGCTACAAAATCATCGGTGAAATTTAAACCACTTAAGGATAGGGTCTTTGTGAGTTATTCTGATGAGCCCGAAAAGACGTCCAGTGGCTTGTATATCCCTGATGCCGCAAAAGAAAAACCGCAGCAAGGGAACATTGAGGCAATCGGAAGCGAGGTCAAAGAGGTGAAGATTGGAAATACGATTCTCTTTGATAAATATTCCGGTAGCAAGATTAAATTGGATGATCAGGATTATCTTATTCTGAAAGAAGAGGATATCCTGGGGATTATTGGTTAGAGCAACATTAGCAGGTTCAACGCGCTTTAGAAGGAGGAATGAATGGCAAAGCAGATAAAGTTTGGTGATGACGCTCGCGCGTCTATTTTGAGAGGTGTGAATCAGCTGAGCAATGCAGTGAAGGCAACGCTCGGTCCGAAGGGTCGGAATGCGGTGATCGACAAGAAGTTTGGCGCCCCGACGATCACGAAGGATGGTGTGACCGTTGCGAAAGAGGTCGAGCTCAAAGACCCATATGAGAATATGGGTGCCCAGTTGGTGAAAGAGGTCTCCAGCAAGACTTCGGATATTGCCGGAGATGGTACGACAACGGCGACCGTGCTGGCCCAGGCGATTTACAGAGAAGGGGTCAAAAATCTGTCGGCGGGTGCAAATCCAATGGATCTCAAAAGAGGGATTGATAAGGCGATCTTAGCGGTCACTGTAGACCTTGAAAAGAGTTCCAAGCCATGTCAGACAAAGAAAGAAATCGCCCAGATTGGAACCATCTCGGCAAATAATGACGAGACCATCGGCGATATTATTGCCGAGGCGATGGAAAAGGTCGGAAAAGATGGTGTCATCACCGTCGAAGAGGCCAAGAGCATGGATACCTCACTTGATGTTGTCGAAGGGATGCAATTTGATCGCGGATATCTTTCTCCGTATTTTGTAACCGATTCGGAGAGGATGGAGGTCGGGCTTGAAGATGTTTATATCCTGATCAATGAGAAAAAGGTTTCGTCGATGAAGGATCTGCTTCCGGTTCTTGAGCAGGTGGCCAAAGCGGGAAAACCTCTTCTGATTATTGCTGAAGACATCGAAGGAGAAGCCCTGGCGACATTGGTGATCAACAAGCTTCGCGGTACGCTTAATGTTGCGGCCGTCAAAGCCCCGGGTTTTGGTGACCGGAGAAAAGCGATGCTCGAAGATATCGCCATCTTGACCGGTGGGCAGGTGATCTCTGAAGACCTTGGTCTGAAGTTGGAAAATGTTAAGGCTTCCGACTTGGGCCGGGCAAAACGGGTGACCATCGACAAGGACAACACAACGATTATCGAAGGTGCCGGTGAGACTTCCAAGATTCAGGGCCGGGTGAAACAGATCAAGGCTCAAATTGAGGAGACCACCTCTGACTATGACCAGGAGAAGCTTCAGGAACGATTGGCCAAGCTTGTTGGAGGTGTTGCCGTGATCAATGTTGGTGCTGCAACAGAGGTTGAGATGAAAGAGAAGAAGGCACGGGTTGAGGATGCGCTTCACGCCACGAAAGCGGCGGTTGAGGAGGGTGTTGTCGCCGGTGGCGGTGTTGCGTTAATCCGTTGTATTCCCACACTTGATAAATTGAAGCTCACCGGAGACCAAAAGGTTGGTGGTGATATTGTGCGAAGGGCGATTGAAGAGCCTATTCGTCAAATTGCCGAGAACGCCGGTGCGGAGGCCTCCGTGGTTGTTGAGCGGGTCAAGAAGGGTGAGGGTGCATTCGGTTATGATGCAGGATCGGGTACCTATGTTGATCTGATCAAGGCCGGGATTATTGATCCGACCAAGGTCACGCGAACGGCCCTGCAGAATGCCGGAAGCGTTGCCGGCCTGATGCTGACCACTGAAGTGATGGTTGCTGATCTTCCGGAAGAAAAATCGGACATGCCTCCGATGCCAGGCGGTGGCGGCATGGGTGGTATGGGCGGCATGGGCGGTATGATGTAAGAAAAGAGTTCGGAGATCGTGGTTGAGAAGAAAGATCTTTCGCTCTGGAGGCCCCCCCGTAATATTCCGGGGGGGCCTCTTTGTTTTTGCTCTCTTTCAGTTTGTTGACGATTGACTTCGGTCTTCGATCTCTATAAAATGACCTCCAATTGCTGCGGGCCTGATGAGAAATTTACTTAAGGAGATATGATGGGGAATACAGTAGATGTCACGAGTAAAAGTTGGGAAGAAGAGGTTTTGAAGCATTCCGGGGCTGTTATGGTTGATTTTTGGGCCTCATGGTGCGGTCCATGCAAGATGATCGCGCCTGTGATCGACGAATTGGCAGTAGAGTATAGCGGACGCCTGAAGGTCTGCAAACTGAATACGGATGAAAGTCCGGATATATCCAGCCAGTACCAGATTATGGGAATTCCCTCGCTCCTCTTTTTTAAAGAAGGTAAGCTGGTCGATAAAATGGTTGGCGCCGCATCAAAGAATAAATTTAAAGAAAAGATTGAGGCTATTATATCAAACTAATTGATATTTATAACTATTCACATTCTACTATTTTCTTCAGGGCAAGGCGTGAGGAGCGCAGAACCACAGCGTATGTTGTATACGCGAGGATTTGAGCACCACAGCAACGCCGCCATGGAGGAATGGGTCTCACGAAGCCAAAGAGGGATGTACTGAATAGTGACTGATATTTAAAGAGTATGCTTAGAGAACTTCGAATCAAGGACTATGCAATTATTGATGAAGTCTCTCTTTGTTTTGATGGGGGATTAAATGTCATTACCGGTGAAACGGGAACCGGAAAATCAATACTTGTTGAAGCGCTCGCGCTTATTCTAGGGGGAAGGTTTACGAGCGAAGCCATCCGCCAGGGTGTGAACGAGGCGACCCTGGAAGCCCGTTTTGATCCACCCCCGCACTCCTCTCCTACTGACGATCCAGTCGATTATTTTATTCTCAAAAGAGTCTTGTCCCGATCCGGGAAAAACCGAGTTTATCTCAATGGTTCCCTTTCAAACCTCTCTTCTTTAAAGCAGATCGGTCAAAAATCTGTTGAAATTCATGGACAACAGGAAAACCATAACCTCGCCGATACCAACCATCACCTTTTTCTCCTAGACTGTTTCTGTCAAATTCTTGAAGAACGTTCTCGTTATAAATCCTCTTATCGGGACTGGGTTTTTCTCCGCCAGGAGAGGACCGCTCTGGAGGAGAGAGCGCTTGAAGGGAAACGACAGGCATCTTTCATTGAGCACCAACTCTTAGAGATCAGAGGCGCGAAGCTTGATCCGGATGAAGAAAAATCTTTAGAGAGAGAGGAGAGGCTCCTGAAGAATGGGTCGGGAATTGTGTCATTGTCAGAACAGGCTTATGCTCGGCTTTCAGAGGAAGGTGGTGTCTTCAACCTATTGGATGAGGTAGAACGGGCCGTTCAGGGTTTGCATGATGCGACGGAAGATGCTTCTTCTGAGATGGAACTCGTGGAAACTTCAAAGATTCAACTGAAGGAACTGGCAATTTCCTTGCGAGACCGTCTGGAGCATGTAGAACATCATCCGGAGCGCTTGCAGGAGGTGAGAGAACGCCTGTATCTGATCCAGAGGATGAAGAAAAAATATGGTCTTTCCTCAATTGAAGAAATTCTTGCTTATCAGGAAGGTCTTGATGAGGACTTGAATCGTCTCTTGACGGTCGAGGAACGCCTCAGGGATGTTGACGCGCAATTGAATGAAATGGAGGACAATTTAAGTGTACAGGCAGCTTTCCTCTCACGAAGAAGGGCGAAAGTAAAAGAGGCCTTGGAAAAGAAGGTACAGCAAGAATTGGGCTTGTTGGGGATGGAAAAAACGCTATTCAATGTTTCTTTAAAGGAAATTCCCCTTTCCGAGACGGGAAATGAGCGGGTTGAGTTTCTGATTGCCCAGCCTGGAGAGATTCCTCAAGGCATCACAAAAATTGCTTCTGGGGGAGAACTGTCCCGGATTATGCTTGCGCTTAAAGTGGTTCTCGCTGAAGTTGATCCTGTTCCGACTCTGGTTTTCGACGAGATCGATGCTGGCATTGGCGGCGCAGTTGCGGAACGCGTTGGGCGTCGGCTCTCCAGGCTTTCAGAAGGGCATCAGGTATTTTGCATAACACACCTTGCTCAGATTGCATGTATGGCGGACCATCACTATTTTGTTGAGAAAGGAAGTCAGGGCGAGCGAGTCGCAACCTCGGTGAAGGAATTATCGAAGGAAGAACGGGTGACGGAATTGGCAAGAATGCTTGGGGGGGTGACGATTACGCCGATCACATTACGCCATGCAGCGGAGATGATCGACCTGAAGTCCGGTTCCGGGAGAGAATAAAATAGGAGGTTGACTCCCTCGTTGGTTTGAACAATCCTTTGCCTTGGTAGACCCTGAATTGCTTGACAAAGGGATTGATGCTACGTAAAATGCGGACGTGACTCTCGCAATCAGAAAAAAGACCACTCCCGAATGGATCTCCCTGGCGGTATTTCTCTTTTTTGTATCCCTCCCTGCTTTGACCCTTGCCCAACGTCCTTTTCTTGCTACGGAGAGTGCAATTCCTGTTGATCGAGGGGCCTATCGTCTGGAGACGGGTATTGTCGCGAATCGCTATTCAGCCGGCACCCGGGGGATAACCTTCAATACCTCATTGCGATATGGCTTGATTCAAAACTTAGAGATAGACTTTGAACTTCCTTATCTCTTCTTTGAAGACAAGGGCGATCATCTGGAGCATATCGGGGATGTTTTATTGAAAACAAAGGTCCGTTTCCTAAAGGGGAGGATTGCGAATCCGCTCTCTCTTGCAGGGATGCTTGTGATCAAATTTCCATCCGCAGGAAAGCTGGCGTTTTTTCGCCCCGAAGCAACCGGGGAAGCGGATGTGGGAATATGGGCACTTGCCAGTAAAGAGTTCGACCTGACGATGGTCCATGTTAATTTTGGCTATATTCTTATCGGGAACCCGGCCTTTGAAGACAGGGAGGACCAGGTCCGATATTCTCTGGGAATTGAACGTGGTTTCTGGGACTCTAATTCTGTCCTCTTTGCTGAATTGAGTGGCAGTTCAGAGGTAGATGATGCCGCACCCAACGAGACGCTGGTTTTTGCGGGTGGATTTTCATATGAGGCGGATTTGGATATCTTTTTAGACGCTTCGGGTGGAGTTGGTATGACGAGCGAGTCCCCTGATTATGTGATCAGCGGAGGACTGACATACTATTTTCACTAAGGAGGGGGTGGATGGAGGCCGAGATCGGCCTCTTATCTGGCCTTGACCACTTTCCCGGATTTGATGCAGGATGTGCACACGCGGAGCCGCTTCACGCTCTTGCCCACGAGGGCACGAACCGTTTGAAGGTTTGGCTGGAAGACGCGCTTTGTCCTGTTGTTTGCGTGGCTGACTGAATTTCCCACTTGTCGCCTTTTTTCGCAAATGTCACAAACTCTTGCCATTGAACTTTTCCTTCCTTTGTAGAGCTACTACGCAATAGTGCCGTTCAAGTTGAAACAATTCAGATGGCATGCTACCATAAATCCCCTTTAAGAACAAGAAAAATTAGGTATTGAAGAACCCCGCCGAAGAGCGGCGAGGCTTCTCCACCTCGAGAGGAAAAACGACTTTATTTTAATCGTTCGATGTGCGTGTGCAAGTGTCCGTTCTTAGATTATTGAACGGTTTTTTGTTTAGGGAACTTGAGAAGAAAATATGTTTCAAGCAGCAAAGAAAAATGGACCCGTGCAGCGTGAAGGCATTTTTCCCTGGGAGACCCCGATTCAATATGTGAAAGGTGTCGGACCGGTAAGGGCCATGCTGCTCAAAAAACTGGAGATTGAGACACTTGAGGACCTGCTGTACTTTTTTCCTTTCCGCTATGAAGACCGTACCGCTTTAAAAAAAATAGCTTCCCTTATCCCTGGGGAGGAGCAGGCCATTCTGGCAGAGGTGAAGGCCGTTTCTCTGGTGGATACACCTCGTAAAAGAATGAAGATTGTTGATGTTGCCTTCTCGGATGGTACTGGGCTCTTGCATGCGAAGTGGTTTAATCAAGCCTACCTGAAAGAATACTTCAAGGTTGGGGACAAGGTGATGTTAAGCGGACGGACCAAGGTAAATGTCTATTCGGGGGGACGTCTTGAAATGGCGTCACCACAATATGAAAAACTGGATGAAAATGAACCTCAAATCCATACAGGGCGTATTGTGCCGATTTATCACGAGACCAAAGGTCTGAGCAGCAGGCAGATTCGGTCTTTGATGATGGGAACGTTAAACCGCTACATGAGATTGCTTCCCGAGATGCTCCCGCCGGGACTCATCAAGAAATACAAGTTTCTCCCCCTTTCGAAGGCCATCACCAACCTGCATTTCCCTTCTGGTGAATGGGACGTCGCCCTTTTTAACTCGGGGGAGAGTCCTCCGCACAAGCGCCTTTCTTTTGATGAATTTTTTCTGCTTCAGACCGGTCTGGCCCTCCGGAAAAAAATGCGCGCTGAAGAGGAGTGCGGAATTGCATTCAGCAGACCGAGCCCTTTATTGACGGAACTTCTCAACCTGATCCCTTTTAGGCTGACCGGGGCACAGGAGCGTGTATTGTCTCAGATCAAGAAAGATATGGCCTATATCAAACCCATGAACCGGCTGATACAGGGAGATGTCGGCTCGGGAAAGACCATCGTCGCGCTGATGGCGATTCTGCTTGCCATTGACCATGGATATCAGGCCGCTTTGATGGCTCCTACAGAGATACTCGCTGAACAGCATTTACAGACACTAAAGAAATACCTTGAGAAATTGGGAAAAACGGTTGTTTTACTGACCAGTGACATGAAAAAGAAGGAGAAAACTGCGGTCCTGCATCAAATCGAATCGGGTGAATCTGATCTGGTCATTGGAACACATGCCCTGATTCAGGACGGCATCCACTTTAAAAAACTTGGGTTAACGGTTGTTGATGAACAACATAAGTTTGGCGTTTTACAAAGGGCAAAACTAAGACAAAAGGGCGTACTGCCCGACATGCTGATTATGACCGCGACCCCGATTCCCCGGACTTTGGGAATGACGCTCTACGGTGATCTAAATATTTCCGTGATCGATGAACTTCCGCCGGGTCGTTCTCCCATTTTGACGTCTTTGTTTTACGGGAAAAAGCGCGATCGGGCATACAAACTGCTTGAGGAAGAACTTAATAAGGGGAGGCAAGGGTATGTTGTCTGCCCCCTGGTGGTAGAGTCTGAGAAAGTGGACCTGAGGGCCGCAACTGAACTGTATGATGAGCTAAAAAAAGAGATCTTTAAAGATCGAAGGATCGGGTTATTGCATGGACGCTTGAAAAGAGATGAGAAAGAGTGGATCATGCGTGATTTTAAGGAAGGAAAGATCGATCTCTTGATTGCAACAACTATTGTTGAGGTGGGAATTGACGTTCCAAATGCCACGATTATGTTGATTGAGCATGTTGAGCGCTTTGGGCTGGCACAGCTTCACCAGCTTCGCGGTCGGGTCGGAAGGGGTAGCGAACAATCCTATTGTTTGATGGTTGCCGCATTTCCTCTGTCAAAAGAGGGAAAGAGGCGCCTTGCAGCAATGGTCGGAAGCACGGATGGTTTTAAGATTGCCGAGGTTGATTTGGAGATTCGCGGACCGGGGGAATTTTTTGGGACCCGCCAGTCGGGAATACCGGCTTTGCGGGTTGCAAATCTTATCCGGGATGTTAAGATCCTGGAGGCGGCCCGAAAAGATGCCTTTGAATGGCTTGATCGGCATCCACAACTTGAAGACGCGGAAAGTCTTCCGATTCGTTCTTTTATGGAAAGAAAGTGGCATGGTAAACTGGAGTGGTTGACAACAGCCTGATGATTATTTGAGGGAACTTTATAGATGGAAGAGTCAGGTTCAGACAAGGAAGAGACGAGAACCACGTTCTCTGTGAATGAGGCGCTGAACGCATGGTTAAAACTGGGAAGGCGTCTCCTCTCCCGGAAATCCTGGAAAAAAGATGTCGCTCGCGGGATGAAGCGTCTGCAAACAGCCGGTACGTCGGTTGTTGAACGTTCATTTGAAGAGGTGGAACTGGTTCGCCTTCGGTACCGCCTGGAAAAAATTGATCAGGAACTTTTTGAGGCCTATCACTTATTGGGGAAAAAATGTCTTGATCATTGGATGAAAGGACGTTCCTTCATCGAGGTTGAACGAAAACGTGAATGCCGACGGATTCATCAAATAGATGAAGACAAAAAAAAGATCCTCAATCAGATGCGCGAATTGAAAGAATCCTCCAATGAAGATATCGGTGAAAGTGTCCCACCCAAATGAACACCTATCGCTCACCGAGGCATTTCACCCATCCGACCGATCAATCTGTGGAACTTCAAAGGAAGCGTCATGCTGGCTAGAAAATGCCTTTCTGAGGTCATTGAAGTAAAAAAGCTCACTGCCGATGTTAAAGAGATCTCTCTGAAATTGATCGATCCGCCGAAGCTGGACTTTAAAGCGGGTCAATACATCGCAATCGAGGTTACCGAAACCAGGGACGGACATCAACGTCTCAATAATCGGCCGTATTCTATTGTCTCACCGCCTGAGGAGCAGGATGTGATCAAGCTTTGCGCCAATCTTGTCCCTGACGGTCCGGGATCAACCTATCTCCATTTCCTGAAGGTTGGGGAGACGGTTCCTTTCATCTACCCCCTCGGGTTCTTTACCCTCAAGGGGAATGATCCAACATCGCTTCTCTTTGTGGCGACCGGGACCGGGATTGTCCCAATCAAGTCCATGATCGTTCATCTTCTCAGAAGCGGAAGTACCCGTCCGATGACACTCCTCTGGGGGTTGAGGAGGGAGGAAGACTGCTATTATCAGGAGGCGTTTGAGGCCTTGGCCCGGGAGCATCCATCTTTTCAATACAAGCTCACATTGTCCCAGGCTTCTTCCCGGTGGGCCGGGCTTCGGGGCCGGGTCACACATCGCATCCAGGACGCGATCCAGTCTGTTGAGAACCTGGAGGCCTATCTCTGTGGAAACATGGCGATGATAAAAGAGATCAGAACTACCCTCCTTGAAAAAGGACTCTCAAAGAAAGCAATTCATTTCGAGAAATTCTACGATTAGCGGATTGAACGCCCTCCAATCGACTCAGTCTGTGTTTCTAAGAAACTGGATGATTGCTTCGGCGACTTCTTTCGGCTTTTCCAGATGAGGGAGGTGTCCGCAATCCGGGATCTTGATCACTTTCCCATCCCGGAGCCGGTCCAGGAGTCGTTCCCAATGTGCGTCTGATAGCCATCCATCTTTTTCTCCCCAAAGGATCAAGACCGCTTGAGCGATCGTGGGAAGTCGGTCATCAATGGATTGAATTTCCTCGGAAGAAATCCCCTTTAGAAATCGGAAGAGATTTTTCCGTTGCTGAATCGATGAAAACGGCTGGATGACTCTTTCGATCATTGGACCGCTTACAAGGTCCGGGTTATAAAGGGAGCGTTTCAAAATGCCTTTGGCACAACGCCGTAATGCCGATGGCCGTAGAAGATAGGGGAGTATCCTTCCCCTGATGCGTCCCTGAGCCCCCTTGGCGGCGATGGGAAGACTGGGAAGGCCGTATGGATTCAATAAGACGATCCGATCAATCCTTTCTGGCAGCGCTTCGGCGATGCCCAGTGCAATTCCCCCTCCCATAGAGTTTCCAAGTAATGAGACCGGTCTGCCCTCTTTCTCTTCAAGAAAGGCCACGGCCGACTGGATCATCCCGTAGATGCTCCTTGTCCAGGAAGTCGGCAGAGGACTTTTTCCGAAGCCGGGAAGATCGATTGCATAGATTTTGAAGTGATCAGAGAGAAGGGGGATGAGTTTCTGCCAACTTTCCAGGGAATCGAAGAGTCCGTGGATCAAGAGAAGAGGTGGGCCTGATCCCAGTTCGATATAATGGAGCTGTTGATTGCTTGTTCCCAAGGTTTTATCCAGGGGTGTGTGTATAGAAAGGCCTGAATAAGTCATAAATTGTTTTTTCAAGGCAAAAATGTCCCGCTTCTATGTTGCAAATCTTGAACACGCACAGCGAGCGCACGGAGTTAGCGAGTGAATAACGACAAAAGGTCCTTTTTTATTTCGGGTCGAAGAATCCGGATCTTTCGGGGAGTGTTTCTTCCAAATAGCGGGCTATGGCTTCGCGAGAACCATCCTCTGCGATTTGTGCCTTGAATCGAAACATCTTATTTCCTGAAAAACTCAACCCAGACTTAATCAGAGCTTTCTATAGAAAAATTACCGGTTTGACAGGATGCGGTGGGCCAAAGAAGCGGCTCCGAAACCGTTGTCGATATTCACGACGGCGAGGCCGGCCGCACAGGAGTTCAACATGGTGAGAAGCGCTGAGAGGCCCTTCATTGCAGTCCCATAACCTGTGCTTGTCGGAACAGCGATGACCGGTTTTCCTACGAGTCCTCCAATGACACCGGGCAGAGCGCCTTCCATCCCTGCGATGACAATAATGACATCGGCTTTGTCTATTTTTTCGATCTGATCCAGAAGCCGGTGAAGGCCGGCGATGCCGATATCATTGTATGGTGTGAGCGAATATCCGAAAAGCTCAGAGGTGACCCTTGCTTCTTCGGCCACAGGGAGATCAGTGGTCCCGGCGGTCACAATGGCTATCTTGCCTGTTTTTTGGGGAATGAGATCGCTTTTGAGTACAATGGTTTTTGCGAGCGCATTGTATTTTCCCTCAGGGAATTCCTTTTGAAGAGCATCGGAAAGTGCGGGTGAGACCCTAGTCGCGAGGGTTGGGCATTGTTTTTCGGACAGGCGGTGAAGGAGTGTGATGACTTGGGCGTCGGTTTTTCCAGGGCAGTAGATCACCTCCGGGAAGCCCTGCCTAATGCTCCGGTGATGGTCAAGGGTCGCAAACCCGATTGCTTCATAGGGAAAAGATTTCAATTGATCAAGGGCGTGATCCAAAGTGATCGCACCCATTTTGACATCCGTTAATATGCTTTTCAAACGCTTCCGGTCCATCGGACTCTGTTCTCAACTAGTAAGGGAAGTTCTGAATAGGTCATGGATTATTTTTTCAGGGCAAAAATATCGCGCTTCTGCGTTGAAAATCTTGAGAATAGCGGGCTATTCTCAAGATTTTCGCCTTGAATCGAAACATAAGATCTCCTGAAAAACTCAAGCCAGACTTAATCAGAACTTCCTAAGGGAATTCCTCACCTCGAGCCATGTCCATCAGGTCGTTAACCGCTTCCCGAGGTGATTTTTCTTTAAACAAGACATGATATATTTCGCGAACGATCGGCATTTCAATCTGGTGTTTCTTCGAAAGCGCAAAGGCGGATTCAGTGGTGTAGATTCCTTCGGCGACCATTTTCATTTTTTTCTGAATTTCAGGAAGGGAGACACCGTTTCCAATCTGCTGGCCGACACTTCGGTTACGAGAGTGCCCCCCACTGCAAGTGAGGAAGAGATCTCCAATCCCGGAGAGGCCATAAAATGTCGTGCTGTCGGCTCCCATCGCGACGCCGAGCAGGGCAATTTCAGAAAGGCCGCGCGTCATGAGGACGGCCTTGGTGTTATATCCGAATCCCAATCCATCCGAGCCACCTGCAGCCAGTGCGATTACATTTTTGAGGGCGCCCCCCAACTGAACACCGATTAAATCCGGGCTATGAAAGAGTTTAAAGAAATTTGTCGAAAAAGCGGTCTGAACGCGGGCTGCCAATCGAGCATCACTTGCAGCTAAGGAAACGGCGGTGGGATGTTCCAATACAAGCTCTTTCGCAAAGCTGGGACCGGACAATACCGCGATCCGATCTGTATTCTTCCGTTGAGTCACTTCCTGAATGACTTCAGAAATAAGCAGGAGGCTTTTCTGTTCAATTCCTTTTGTCGCGCTAATAATCGGAATCTCGGGGGTAAGATAGGGGGACATTCGTGTGAGAACTTCGCGTGAGACATGTGATGGAACGACAAAGAGGACCCACTTGGCCCCGATGAGGACCTCTTCCATATTTGTACTCGCCCGCAGGGTCTCCGGAAGGGTAACCCCGGGAAGGTATATTTTATTTTCTCTCGCAGAGCGGATGGATTCAAGCACTTCTTTTTCGTGAACCCAGAGAACAATATCATGGCCTTTACGGGAGAGTAAGCGGGCCAATGCTGTTCCCCAACTCCCGCCGCCAATCACAGCTATTTTCATCTTATTTCCATCTTTGTGGATCTTGCACTCATCATAGCCTATATCCTATTTTCTTTTCGTAATCATGTCAAGAAACGATGCATATTTTTAAATTGAGGGCCACTCTTCAACTCAGCCTTATTTTCTCCCTGATTGTTGTGTTGGGCAGTGTTGCTGTGAACCTTGAACCCTTCGGATGGACAAATACCTTGCAGTTGTGCTGTGCTCCTCGGGCTTTGCCTTGAAGGAATGGTCTCGCGAAGCCAAAGAGTGCACGCTAAAGGAACCTCTGAATAAGTCATGAATTGTTGTTTCAGGGCAAGAATGTCCCCCTTCTGCGTTGCAAATCTTGAAAATAGCAGGCTATTGCTTCGCGAGAACCATCCTCTGCGATTTACGTCTTGAACCGAAACATTCTGTCTCCCGAAAAACTTAACCCAGACTTAATCAGGGGTTCCTAAAGCGTTACAATTTGAGTCACCCTCCGGACTCATAAAAGCTTGTTTTTTATCTCTTTTTATTGATGGACCCTTTTTCTTGTGGTATCCTATCCCTCTATGGAGATATCTATCCTCTCGCTACCATCTGCATTCATCATTGTCTTCATTGTTGGGCTATTGATCGGAAGCTTTCTCAATGTCTGCATCTATCGTTTGCCAAGAGAAGAATCGATTGTTTTCCCCTCCTCTCATTGTCCTGCATGTAGCAAACCCGTGAAACCTTATGATAATATCCCTGTTTTAAGTTTTATTCTCTTGAGGGGGAAATGCAGGTTTTGCGACCTTCCTATTTCCTGGCAATACCCCTTGGTCGAACTGCTCCATGGACTCGGCTATATTTTTATTTTTTATGAGTTTGGGTTTTTCTGGAAAACCCTGGTTTATTCCCTTCTTTTTTCTTCCCTGGTGGTCGTGACTTTTATTGACCTTTCTCACCAGATCATTCCCGATGTGATCACACTCCCCGGGATGGTCCTGGGTCTGATCGCCGGATCAACTATTCTTCCACTGGGCCCCTTTCGTTCCTTTGCAGGGCTGGTCGTTGGCGGGGGAATTTTCTACCTGATTGCTATTTTATCGGTCGTTATACTGAAGAAAGAGGGGATGGGGGGGGGCGATATTAAACTCATTGCGATGCTGGGGGCCTTCATTGGGTGGAAGGGGGTACTCCTGACGATCTTCCTCGCGGCCTTAAGCGGTGCTGTGAGTGGTCTTCTTCTTATTTTACTCAAGGGGCGGAATCGTTCTGAACCGATTCCTTTTGGTCCCTTTCTTGTTCTTGGGGCACTGGTCTCCCTTTTTTGGGGGAACGAGATATTGGGGTGGTACCTTCAATTTGGAAGATTGTAAGTAGGGTTCCAGGTCCTCTCTTTGCAACGTATGACAAGATAATGGAGCGCAGGTGGTTCTTCGAAAACGAGGTGTCTTAGAAATTCGTTTTTTTGTACTTTTTCTCTCTATTTTTCTATTTTCCTTATTGATTCTCCTTCTTGTTTATTTTTCATTAGAACTTAGAACCACACTCAGAGCACTCGATAAAAATGAGCAGGAGCGCCTAAAGCTCTTTGGCGAATCGGTTCGTGCATCCTTGCGGCGGGAGAGAACTGAGGAGGAGCCTGATGTTTTTTTCCTTCATTCGCTTGCAGTCGAGAAAAATATTGTTCAGCTTACCTTGATTGATCCGGATGGAATGATTGTGGCAGATTCCAGAAGAGAGGTTTCCGGGAAGGAAATGATCCCGGAGGAACACCAGAATAAATATTGGAAAACAGCCCTTGAGGGTGGAATCGTCCTGGAACCCTTCCTCCATGAAAAGAAGGAGAAGCGGGGTCGCATCCTGTGGGTTCCCCTGGAAAATAAACAGCTCCTACGTTTGGTGATTCCGATTCGCTTGGATCGAGAGAAAAAATCAAACGGGTTACTTCTCTTTATAAAGGTTTTCGGGGTTTTGGGAGGCGCGGTCCTGGTTTACTCCCTTTTCCATTTTTTATGGCGAAGTCCCGTCCCCCGCAGAATGGATTCAGCCAGAGCGACGGGCGAGACCGGGTTTGTTATCGATACCTTTGAGGGTCTTATTCGGCAATTAAAGCAAAAAGAGGAGTCCCTGGAACTAGAAAAAGGAAAGGCCGAGGAATATGCCGAAAGCGTCGAAAGTTACAATGAAAATATCTTGCAAAGTGTAACGAGCGGGGTTCTGACCTTTAATCGAGAAAAAAAAATTATGACTTTTAATTCGTCCGCCTCTACGATATTGAATGTTCCTTCTGAAACGGTTATGGGAAAAACCTATTTAGAGCTTTTTGGTGAGAATCAGAAGATTACATCCTTCCTGGAAGAGACCCTGAAAAAAGAGAGAGAGATTCATCGTGAAGAGTGTGAAGTGGAACGCCTGGACAAGGACAGGATTTGGTTGGGACTGAATACCTCTCTTATCCGGGACCGGAAGGATAAAATTATCGGTGCGACCCTGGTCTTTACCGATTTAACCGAAATGAAAATGCTCCAGGAACAGATTGAATTGAAAAAACGTTTGGCCGTGATGGGTGAAATGTCTGCATGGATCGCGCATGAGTTTAGAAACTATATGGGGACCATTCTTGGTTTTTCCCGGCTTTTGTCAAAAAAATTCGCACCGGCAGATGCGAAACAGGAGATGATCAAGGCGATCACTGATGAACTTTCTTCCATGGAACGTCTTATTACGGAGTTGCTTTCTTATGGAAAGAGGGCAGAGATTCATCCTGTGCCGGTGGCCATGATTCCTCTGCTGAAGGATTTGATGCAGGAGTTCATCGTGACCCGGAAATATCCGAATATACGTTGGGTGACTTCATTCCCAATGGTGGTTCCGGAGATCAGATTAGACCCTGTTCTCATTAATAGGGCCTTTTCAAACCTGCTTCGAAATGCGCTGGAAGCGCTGGAAGCGGATGGGGAAATCCGACTTCGCGTATTGACAAGGCCTGCCGGTATGATTCAGGTGGAGTTTTCGGACAATGGTCCAGGCATACCCAAGGAGAATCTTGATAAAATCTTCCTTCCATTTTTTACGACGAAAGAGAAGGGAACAGGAGTGGGTCTCTCTCTTGTCCATAAGATTATTCTTTCTCATGGCGGTCATTTATCAGTTGGAAGTATGGAAGGGAAAGGGACGACTTTTCGTGTCATTCTTCCCCTTCAACCACGATCAGATTTTCAGGTATAGCGGACGCAATTCCCGTCCTTCCAGCACGGGGACATAGAAGGAGTCGGAATGGAAACGATATTAATCGTTGAGGACCGGGAGAGTTTGGCCAAGATGTTGTCACAGGCCTTGACCGATGCCGGTTACAAGGTCATTTGGGCCAAGGATGGCCGAGAAGGAATCTCGATGGTTCGCGAGAAAAAGATGGACTTTGTTGTGACGGATCTCAAACTCCCCTACCAAAGCGGTCTGGAGGTCCTTCACGAAGTAAAGGCGAAGAGTGCCTTCATCCCGGTAATTGTGATGACTGCTTATGGGAGTATCGAAGTTGCCGTGAAGGCCGTAAAGGCTGGCGCCTATGATTTTATCTCCAAGCCTTTTGATCCGGACCATTTACTCCTTCAGATCGAGAAAGCCCTGGAGAAAAAGAGACTGGTCACTGAAAATATAATTTTAAAAGAGATTTTTTCAAGCCAATTGGGTTTTCCCCGGATTATCGGCAAGAGTCCGCCAATGGCCAAGGTCTTGGAGCAGATACAAAAGGTGGCCCAAGGAAAAACAACGGTACTCCTTATGGGTGAAAGCGGTACAGGGAAAGAGCTTTTTGCACGTGCCGTTCATATGCTGAGTCCAAGGAAAGACAATGCCTTTGTCGCGATTAATTGCGCGGCAATTCCCCATGATCTTCTGGAGAGTGAGTTTTTTGGCCATGAGCGAGGCGCCTTCACGGGGGCGATCGGAAAAAAAATCGGGAAATTTGAATTGGCGGACAAGGGAACCGTGTTCCTGGATGAAATTGGTGAGATGGATCTTTCTCTTCAGTCAAAGTTACTTCGGGTTCTGGAGGCAGGTGAATTGATGCGGGTTGGCGGTACGACAAATGTAAAAATTGACGCGCGCATTGTTGCGGCGACCAATCAGGTCCTTCCGAAATTGATCCAGGAGAAAAGATTCAGAGAGGATCTTTTCTTTCGTCTGAATGTCTTTCCGATTGTGATCCCCCCCCTCCGGGATCGAAGAGAAGATATCCCGATTCTGGCAAGCCATTTTATTTCACACTATTCCAAGGAAATGAATAAAGATATTATTGATTTTACCCCGGAAGCGATGGACCTTTTGAAGGGGCATCTATGGAAGGGCAATGTCAGGGAGTTGCAGAATTGTATCGAACGGGCGATCATCCTGAGCGATGGGAACAAGATTCATCCTTCACACCTTGGCTTGAAAACAAGAGAAAAGGCGAAATACACCATTCCGGACATCCCATTGGAGGGCACTTTGCAGGGGGTCAGCGATTCTGCACGGTCTCTGGTTGAGTCAAGAATGATTCGTAAAATTCTAAAAGAGACCGGAGGAAATAAAACCCGTGCGGCGGAAAGACTCCAAGTCAGTTACAAAACATTATTGACGAAGATTAAGGAGTATGGTATAGAGAGGCGTTAATCTTTTTTCTTTATATCGATATTTTTATGCAACGGGTAGTAATGTATGTTTTTGCGCTTTGCTTCCAGATTTCTTTCGAATACAGGATACACTTTTGTTGAACTCATGGTGGTGCTGGTTGTCTCTGGAATCCTGGTTGTTTTGAGTGTCCCGAGTTTTACGGCGCAGACCTCCCGGCGAAGCCTGCGCCGTACGAGTCATAAGATCGTTTCCCAGTTAAGATTAATCCGACAGAAAGCGATTACAGAAGGGAAGACGCTTTCCATCCAATTCAGCCCTGATTCCCGGCAATATGATCTTCCAGGGTATGGCGAACAGACCCTCCCGCAGATGATCCTTTTTGGTGCCTCGGATGAGATTCATAAAATCCCGAAGGACAGAGATGGGACGCCTCCTGTAGACGGGGTCAGTTTCACGGATAACGAGGTTAAGTTTCAGCCTAATGGGACCTATGCAGGTCTTGGCGGAAGCATTTATATAACGAATGACTCTCCCCAGAGGGAAACGATGGCGATTACAGTCAATATGACGGGGCGGGTCAGGCTCTACAAGTGGAGCGGTGATGAGTGGGAATAAGAAAGAAAGCGGTTTCTCGCTTCTGGAGGTGATGATCGCATTAATGGTACTTTCAGTCGGCCTCCTGGCGCTGGTCGGATTGTTCGGATCGGGATTCACGTCGCTCGAAACAGGGAACAAGACCACCCTTGCATCTCAATTGGCTCAAAGAAAGATGGATGCGCTTCGCGTGATGACTCCTTTTCCCATTCTGAATGAAGAAGATTCTCCTGAGGGAATGAACAGGCGCTGGTCCATCCGAAAGAGCGAAGGCGATCCAAATATCTGGGTGATCAGTGTTGAGGTTTTATGGAAAAACAGTCAGGATCGGGACCGCCTTATCTCCATAAAGAGTCTGAAGTTTTTTTAGAAGGGACGTTGATGCGAAGATCCCAACGCGGGGCCACTCTTATAGAGCTGATTTTTGCAATGGCCATCATGCTGGTCCTCACCGGGTCTTTCTATCAGCTCTTTACCTCTTTTTACCAGAATTATGAAGCACAGCGTATGATTGCGGAGATGCAGCAACAGGGTCGTGTCGCAGTCGGTCTGATTTCCAGAGAGGTCAGGCAGGCCGGTTACGACCCGACCGGACGAGTTTTTGGTGAGATCCCACCGAAGAACACGAAGGAGCGAAGGATCAGGTGTGGTGCAAAAATAAAATACCCCGCCGAGCGGATCTTTGAGGCGACTTCGGCTGTTTTTCATTATGTCGCTGATTTGAATGAAAATTCTCATATCGACAATAGTCAAGCAGGGAAGGATGTCGATGAACACATAAAATATGAGTGGGTTGGTTTCAGCGGAATCGACTCGTGTGGAACCTCGAGGCAACCTTATACTTTGTTCCGTGATAGCGGGAGCGGGCTCCATGAGGTTGCTTCAAATATCGAATCTCTTCAGTTTGATTATTATGATGCAGGTGGAAATTTGTTGGTTGTCCCACTCACAACCCTTGCTGAGAGAGAGCAGATTATGAAGGTAAAAGTGACGGTACGTGTGCGAACGGAGCAGAAAGAGCTGCATTACGATTCTAATGGCGGTTACCGGACCCGGCAGTTTGTTTCAGAGGTCTGGATGAAAAATATGTAAATGAAAAAATGGGTTGAAAAGACATCCCGCGTGTGGAAAAAGGTTCCATCCGGGGGCGGTGCTGCCGCAAACCAGAGGGGAACCGCGCTGTTTATTGCTGTCATGATGTTGAGTCTGGTCACGGGCATTGGGATTCTTGCGTTTAATGTCTCTTCTACGGAATTTCTGATATCAAATTATGTCGAACATGAACTGGCATCAACCTACCTGACCGAATCCGGTGTGGATCTGGTTCTCGGATGGTCTGCCTACCCGGAGCGCTCACCTGATCCTGATTTTTTCCAGCAGTTACCGACGAGGGCTTGTACGGTAACGAATAGCGAAAACACCCCTTATGATTACCGCGTTCCTCCCTCTTATTTTGACGATCCTCCGCCCTCGATCCCCTTCTCTGAAATAGTTGATATGGGAAAAATTGTCGATATCCGTTTTTATAGATCAGAGCGCCCGGATAGTCTTTGCACGATCGAAGTGAAATCCGTCAGTACAAAGGGATCGGTCAAGAGAGTGAGGGTTGATATAACGAGGAGTGCGATGCGTCCTATTACCGCAGGAGTCCAAGGTTTGGGTTATCCGAACGTTTCCTCTCCGGTCTGGGTTCACTGGGGAGAAATTCGATATACGGGTCAGGCTAGATTAGGAACCGGGGATCCGGGCCTTACAAGGATTCCAGACGAAATTGTCAATCCGTTAAGCAACCCGCCAAACCAGATGCCTTACGTGGAAGGTCCAGGCAATGAAGATCACTGGCTGGAGATTCATGTTAAAGACCAGATTTTTGAGTCCTCATATCCAGACGACCAGATGAATCTTCACGAGGATAATCCTGTATCGCTTGATTCCTTCGATTTGAATGATTTGAAAAAGATGATCATGCAGTATGGTGATTATTATATCGTCTCCCCCAGTGGTACTCTGGTGCAAAACGGTGTCGATAAAGGGACATTTGACAATGTTTTTCATCCTGCTTCATCTGAGTACAGACTGGCTTGGATCGATGTTGACGCGGAAAGCAGCGCGGCTCCCATTATAATGGGGGAAGGGACTTATAAGGGTTACTTTTATTTCTCTGGTGATATTACGATTCAGGGAGGGCAGCCGGGAAAATCTATCGCGGTGGCTTCACCTCCCTGGCCTGATCCTGACTCTCCCCGGCAGGCGGTCACTCTGTCGAATGTAAACATGGATGGCCTCCTTTATGTGAAGGGAAAGATCAATCTGGAAGGATCTTTCTCGGTTTATGGCGCAGTTTTTTCTGAACTCGGTTTTACGGGGGCGGGTGCGACACGCCTGGAAGTTTGGTACAATCATTCCTTCAACTCTGCAATCTATCATGGCCTTCCGCCCATCGTATTGCTCAAGGGAACATGGAAAGCATTACCCAATTTAGATGTGTAGTCTAGTACTCTCTCTCTCCCAACTTCACTCAATAGAAATCACAACTCCTTGTTAAGAATAAAAAAAATAAGAATTGTAATTTTCTGTATTTCCGTGGATCGAGACTTGCATGAGTTCCGGTATGCGTATCAAAGGTTCATGGGGAAAACGATTATGAGACAGAAGATGGATCGGTTATGGTTCAAGAATGCAATGAATCAAAAGGGTTTTACGCTCACGGAGTTAATGGTGGCTGTTGCCCTGATCGGGATCGTGGTATCCTTGGCGGTTCCCTCCTTCAAGGAGTCACTCCTGCGTATTCGGCTGAGGAGTGCGACAAGGGCATTGTCCTCTGATATCCGGCTGGCAAGATCGGAGGCAATTTCCAGAAATAAATTAATTTTCGTTGTTTTTCCTACAACCGGAACAAGGTATACGATCCGTGAAGATAGTATCACTGGACCCGTCATTATGAGTGTTGATCTTGCTGAAGAATATATCGGCGTCAGTTTTGGCGTCGGCGGGGTAGATAGCAAGCCCCCTGGCGTCTTGCCCCTTGGTGCTCCGACTGATCCGGTTGACTTTGAAGACAATAATATTCGCCTGGATGCCATGGGTCGGTCGATGAAGGGCGCTTCTATTTCTCCGGAAAACGGTGAGATTTATCTGACCAATACACAAGGGGAGGTTTATTGCATTACAGTGTTGGGGACCAGTGGCCGCGTAAAGGTTTATCGTTGGACGGGGGGGATATGGAAAAGCTAGGGAGAATAAACGGATTTACCTTGATAGAGGTCATGATTGCAATGGTCATTCTTTCTCTGGGGCTTCTGGGCACCCTGGGAATGATCGCCACATCGATCCGAGGCAATGCCTTTTCTCAGCAGATCTCTATCGCGACAAGTCTGGCTACAGACAAGATCGAAGAAATGAAAAATGAGACTTATACCGTTCTTGATCAGATTCCTCCTCCCATCATGGGGGAGCAGGATGTAACGAATGAATTGAATGTTGTATTGGTTGATGTGACGCCTGTCGATAATGGGGTCAATGCCTGTCCCGACGACTACCCGTGTGGAGATCTTGTTGCAGGTGACGATATCTGGACCTATGTTCTCCTGGCGACTATTGATAATAGGGTCTACAACAGAATCTGGACGGTGGAACTTGATCCCGTGGTGGATGGAGCGATCCTTACCTCGGCAATGAAACTGGAATCGATCGTCTCCTGGGTTGATGGAAGGGGACGACCTCATAAGGTTCGCCTGGCTACAATTTTAACCAAATAAAGGAAAGGGGTGTCGCATGGTCTATAAAAATAAAGCGCTCGTCCGAAATTCCGGTCAAAATCCGGCGGGACTTTTTAATAGAATGGGATTTACTCTGATAGAGATGATGGTTGCCCTCACAATGGTCGGAGTCGTCCTTGGCGGTGTCTATCGCGTTTTTATTAATTTCAACGACCATGCGATCGTGACAGAAGATGTCTCGTCAATGCAGCAGAATGTGCGCGTATCTATCGAGCAGATCACGCGGGAACTCCGTTCTGCCGGGTACCGTTTTGGTTCTCCTGTCACGGGGATACTCGGCTCGGTTTCTCAAAAAAGCATTATCATGGATGAGAACAATCAGACCGATGAGGTGACGATCCAAGGAGATTTTGATGACAATGGCACTCTCGAGAAGGTGACATATGCGATCAGCTGTACCGAGAACCCCTGTTTACACCCCTGGTTGATGCGTAAATATGATGATGGCATGGGATTGAATACCCCACAATTCGAGCCCTTTTCCGAAAATATTACGAATATCACCTTCATGTTTTATGGAAAACATCCCACCGACGGCACAAATTCCACCAAAGTTGAGGTCAATACTTCGGGATCGACCGGGCCCTCTTCGGTGAGAAGGGTCTACGTAGAACTTACTGGCCGTACGGACAGTCCCGACCCGAAACGTAAGAACCATCCCGATGGCGAGTATCGAGTGAGAAAAGCCAGATCCGATGTTGTCCTCAGGAATTTTAATGCCTCGAACGGGGATACCGATCCGCCACTCTGTCCAACAACGACCAGTGCGGCTGGAATTGTCGGCATGTGCGGACAGCTTAAGGTAGACTGGACCAATCCCAGTATTACAAATGACATCGCCGGATTACGTATTTACTACAGCACGGATGTAATTGACAAAATCCCTCCAACGCCTCCGGCTTCCGGGGGAAATAGCGACTATGGGTCAATGGATGTCCTCTGTAGTCCGACCTGCCCAGTGACCGCCATACTGACCGGTCTGAACAGTGATGCAACCTATAACATCATTGTGGAGAGCTTTGACTCTTTCGGGAATGTGAGTAGGTGTGCACCACCCGCAAGCACACTGCCTGAGGTAAAGCTCTCCTTTGCAGCGACGCCGGATGCCGGGGTCGCACCCATGGCCCCGGCTGGATTAAATTCCCCTTTGATTGAAATGAGCGTCACACAGGTGGGACTCCATTGGTCTCCTGTGACCCTCTCGGTGAGCGGGGCCTCTCAACTGAACCTGCAGGGTTATCGCGTCTACCGTGGCTCGGACGAAAACTTTACTCCGGTTGATTGGATTTCGGGTACACAGGCGGGTGGAAATCAGATTGCAGGTGAAACGACGACGACATTCACATCTTTTCTCGATACGACGGTCGTGGCCTGTGAGGTATACTTTTATAAGGTGAAGGCTGTCAATACCTGTGGTGAGGCCAGTGCTGCTTCGGTAGCCCTGAAAGTAACTCCGCCAGACAACAACAGGGCCCCTGTTACCCCTGTCATTTCCCAACTGGTTGCCGGGGATGACACCTCAACCCTCATCCTGGACTGGAAGGTCCCGAAGCCCGTTGATCTTGCTTTAGCCAGCACCCCTGTTCTCCTGAAGGTTTACTACAAGCTAAAAACAAGCGGGACGTGGTTGACACATTCCGCAATTGACTTGACCGTGATGACGCTTCCGGCCACAGGGAAGGTGATCTTCAACGGACTGGCCTCGAATACCGTCTATGAAGTCATGCTCAAAACATTTGATGCCGCCGGAGATTGCGGTGACTTCACGGATAGTCTTGTCAGTAGTATTTCAACTGCGGCCTGTGCTCCCAAGATCCAATGGACGACGCTCACCGGAATGATTCGAGGCGGCCATAAGATCTATCCAGGGCTGACTCCAACAGGAACACAAATTGACTACCTCTCCGGTAGAACGGTCGTTGGAAGCGATCCGAATGCCACAAGTGATCCGGATTTTGTCCCGAATAGCCGTTATATTACCTGGGTGGTCGACCCCCTCGATTGCACTCCGGATTCAAGTAATTTTGATCGGCAGGGTTTTGATTACAGTAATCCTCCCGAGTATACGATTCCTTCCATAGGGGCCAAGGTGGATTTCTTCATCAATACGACGGGAGACCAAAGCAATATCCCGGCGGATATTGCATATGGAAAGGGTGTGTCGTCAGTCCCCGCTCCTCGAAGCGGGGATGGTTATTACCACTTCCCCTTCTATCCCCTGACGACTGTTGATCTCGATACGGGCTTGCTCTGTTCCGGGGAGTACAACTTCAAGATCAGGGCCGTTGACGGCGAGCAGTATACGGCTGAAAATACAATCTCCCTGACCATCATGACGGGAGGTGTTCAGGTCAATAGTGCGTTCGTGATAAAAACAAGGATCTCCACAGGAGACGACTACCATCACATTGTGGAGTTGGAAGTGATCAATACCCATCCGGATAAAGATTTAGAGATGACTCAGATGCAACTGAGTTGGAATAATTTCGAGGCCTATATTCAGAAAGTGGAGCAGGTTCTCAATCCGCTTGAGGTACTCGACGTGCTCTATGAAGATACGATTGTTCCTATTGATATCGCGAGCGGCTCGCTCCTTACCTTCAATAATGGCCCCCTCGTGGCTAAAAATGGAGGGAAGGCGGTCTTCCGGCTGACCTTTACAACAGCTAACGGCGCTATCGACGCGACAGTGGATATGCGGGGAAAGAAATTCACATCGGATATCACGTCAAAGAGCTTCTTTGTGACAAAAGATGTGTTGGATGCCTCGTTTGTCTGCCAGAGCCCTGTGCCGAATATGACGATATCTGAGGGTCCCAGGATTGTCACAAATTCAACTTTTCTGGATCAACCTTCAGTCAGTACCGCTCCCAGCATCCTGGTCCTGACAGATAAGAGTGTCGCAGCGGGTAAAGTCGTCGGATTCTCGACCTTGGTAAGAGATTTGACCGGCAATCCTGCTTATTCTGTGTCTTCTGCAAAGATACATTATGCCATTCGCCCATTTACCGAGACGCCTCTTCCCTTGCCTCCCTTACGTCCATCCGTACCGGGCGGGACTTCCAGTTATGCGAACTCGGCTATCTTGAGCTTGGGGATGTCGGCTGATGGGACTGGTTCATGGACAGGAACTATTCCGTTTCTTCTGAGCGCAGGTCGGGTCTGGTATTATCTGGAGATCTTCGATACGGATGGGAACTACGATATCTTGCCGGAAGTGGGAGCATACACTTACGCCCAATGTGACGCGACCCCTCCCACACTTCTTTTCCAACCGCCGACACTTCTTGCTGGAGCGATCCCCAACCCGGAGTCTGCACAGACGAATTCCGTGACTGTTTTTGCAAACTCTTCAACGAACGGCATTCAGAAGGTGACCTTCAAGGTGACAGGAAGGCTGGGCATCCCCCCGACCACAATGACAATTCAGGTAACTGATATCTATACGGGATCTTACAACATTCTGGCCAATCCAGATCTGGTCGACCTGAGCCACACCTTGAGCGTCACTGCGACGGATATTTGCGGAAATATAACAACAATCACGAGGGATTATAGTTAACATAATACGATATTGGAGGGCCGGATCATGCAAGACCAGAATAAAGAATTGAAACAATTTAAAGAAACACTGAAGCATGTTCCTCGTAATGAAAGAGGAATCATCATGATGATTACCCTGGTGATGTTGGTTATGGTGACGGTAATCGGGCTTGTGTCGATTCGGACCTCGTCGACGGAGGTCAAATTGGGGGGGAACGAACGTATCGCGAAAGAGGTGCTTTTTGCGGCCGAGAGCGGTATTCAGCATGCCCGTCGGGCCATTAAGGGTGTAGGCTTCACAGCCGCATTGCTCGCGAATCAGCCCTGGCTCTCCGTGAACGATTTTAACGGGATTAGTTACACGGTCAGAGTCACTAATACAAACAGTAGAGATATTGCAGCCCCTCAGAACTCGGTCTTTCTGACCTCTCAGGCGACCTATCCAAACGGCTATACACGGACCATTGAAGCGGAGGTCTACGACCCGCTTGCCATTCTTCCCATCAATTATTCGCTTGGAGCGGTTGGTAACTTCAGCCGTATCCGATTCAGGGGGGGATCCGTGGTTAAAGGAAATCTTCCGGACGGCTTGCGCTCCTACAATGATGCAATTACGGGCGAACCTATTACTATTCCGGAAGAGTTAGTTGATCCTGATCCGGATAATACGTGCGCCCAAAATAAAGCGGGAGTTGCCGTAGACAACATGACCAGCTTTGAAGAAATAGAGATAGATAATTCCATAAATGTGACAGGAAGTCCGGACATACAACTCCGGGCTGCCGATATGACGCCGACGATGATTCAGGACATGTCTGCGGACATGGCACAATATGCTGACCGAGTATATCACCTGAATGATGATAATGACGGAAATGTCTTCCCCGGAGTAAATCTCTGGGGAACTAAAGATGACCCTCAAATAACCACGATCAACATGACAGGGAATGATATTCGTACGACATTTGATGGAGATGTTAAGGGCTATGGCATATTGATCATCAACGCCGATGATGCGATGAAACGTGCAGAAATAAAATTTGATTCAGATTTCGAATGGCACGGGGTGATCATCGTAACGGGAAGCAGTCGGTTCCGATTGAGGGACGACAGTGGGGGCGATACCACGACGACGATCATCGGGTCCCTGCTCGCGGCCAATACCTCGGATGATGGCGCTGAGGAGCAGGTCAGGCTGAGACTGGACTCTCCGGATACCCTCGTTCAATATAGCTGTGATGCAATATCCGCCACCGCCTCAACGGCCGCTTCCATCATGTTAAATTCGTGGCACGAAATCACTCAGTCTTGATATATCCGGTGGAGCTTAACCAGATGTTCTAATCCAGGAATGCGTGTGAAATGAAGCAATGGGGGGTGAGATTTTCTCCGGAAGAACGGGACTTGTTAAAGATTTTCTCTTGGGAAATCTCTCCTTATGCCGTTTCCTGCGCGTTAATTTGTTTAAAGAGGTTTTCTCGATCTCAATGTCGCTTTTGATCATAACGCCCATGAGTACGAAGCTTATAAAGATGGGCTACCGAGATTCCCGCCAGATGTTCATAGTCTGGTTCCCATAAATCGTACATTCACGTTGACGAATCCTTTGAGTACCAGGCTAATCAATCGCATTGTCTCAATCCATCCGTTCCGATCCTTTGTCATTTGAATCGAGAAGGTGACGGCCTCACTGCCGTTTAGAAATTGCCGGATCTGTTCAATGGTTTTCAATTGTGTGTCGTTCACAAAGGTCAGCATCTTTCCATTATGAACAGTGAGGCTTTGCTTCAGACTCATCTTGTATTGGAAGAGGCTCTTGACTATACAAGCGAAGGGTAAAGTGGTAGACTATTTTTCATTCCGAACAGGGTGGTACGGATTTTGGCGTAGCGCTCTCCTCACTCTAAGTCACTCTATAAAGCGATGCAAATAGATCAAGCCATGAAGACAAAGTACACCACAAGGAATTGGGCCTTATTGCGGTGGTTTCTGACCATTTTTATGCCTTTGTTTGTTCTTGCGGGTGGAATTGTCGCACTTTTCTACTTTACAGATATCAGAAATGTTCGGTTTATCTTTGAGTCGAACGCGGGCCGTCATCTTGAGCGCCAAAAAGAGAAGATCGAGAGCGAACTGAAGTCGATTATGTCAGATCTGATGGTGTTCACTGATGATCCCAGGGTCAAACAGGCATTAGAGAGGGAAGATGCGGATCAACTGAACATGATGACGGATGATCTCCACACCTTCCTTAAGCGAAGAGAACGTTACAATCAGGTCCGACTGATCACCGATGAAGGAATGGAAATTTCAAAGGTTGTTTCTATCAACGGAAAGTCACATATGGTACCTCGGGATCTCCTGAAGTCAGTAGGAAAAGAGGACGGATTAAGCGGTTTCCAATCCCTCAGCCGGAACGAGATATACTTCATGACACTTCCCCTCAGGTTAGAAGGAGAAGAGGGCAGATCCTCTTCGGGTATTTCTATTCGTATGGGGATTCCGTTCTTCAATTCCCAGAACCGGAAACTCGGTAGCCTTGTTTTCGACTATCAAGGGTCAAACCTGGTTTCACTCCTGACGGAAGGCCGCTCTCACAGCTTGGTCCAGTCTATGCTTCTCATGCGGGATGGTCTTGATCTGGGAACCGAAGCAGGAATTGAAGGGGCCAGTGGGACGGGTCAGGGGGTATTGTCCGTAATATGGGAAGGGGTTTCAGAGGCCGACTCCGGACAGTTCTATGAGGACGGGGATCTTGTGACCTTTGCGGCAATCTATCCGCTGGTGGAAGTCCAGGGAGCGATCAGCGGATTCAGGAAAACAGTTTTGTCTGGAGCAAGTCCCGGAAATGCCCACTCCGTTGTCTGGAAGATTCTTTCCTTTGTACCAAAAGAGGTCCTGGATGCTCCCTCAAATCTTTTTTTACGAAAGCTCGTCTTGTTTTACATCATTTTTTCCCTGTTCTTGATGATTGGCGCGATACTCCTTGCTCGCATTGCTGTAAAACATAGAGTGGTTGAAACAGCACTCCAGGAAAGCGATATTCAAATTAGGAATATTGTGAGTACGACTCTGGATGGGATTATAATTACAAATGATAAGGGAATGGTAGAGTTGTTTAATCCGGCTGCGGAAAAAATATTTGGTTATAAGTCAGAAGAAGTTCTCGGAGAAAGCGTGAATCTTCTGATTCCAGGCCCCTACCGAAAAGAACAAAGTAAAAACCTCCCTCATTATCTTGACAGTGAAGAAAGAGGTGTTGTCGGTGCCAGACGTGAAGTGAGTGGTCAGAAAAAGGATGGGTCAAAATTTCCGATTGAACTTGCCGTAAGTGAAGTCTGCTTGAATCATGGAAAACTTTTTACCGGGGTGATCCGTGATATTACTGACCGCAAAGAAATGGAAGAACAGTTGCGTAATAAAGCCTTTCACGACGCGCTGACCAGTCTGCCGAATCGCTCTCTGCTGATCAGTCGTCTGAAACGTTCGATCAAGCTGGCCAAAGCACGGAAGGATTATTTGTTCGCGGTTCTTTTCCTTGATCTTGATCGGTTTAAGGTCATCAACGACAGTCTGGGACATGCGGTAGGTGACCGGCTTCTTATTGCCATTGCACGACGAATGGAACGATGTCTTCGTCCCGGAGATACGGTTGCTCGTCTCGGGGGCGACGAACTCGCTATTCTTCTTGAAGATGTGGGCGATCTCATGTTTGCGAGAAGAGTTTCAGAACGGATTCATAAGGAACTGGAATTGCCTTTTACTGTGGAGGGTCATGAGATATTCATTACCGTCAGTATTGGGATAGCCCTGAGTTCCATTGGATACGATCAACCGGAGGATATCCTACGTGATGCGGATATCGCGATGTATCGGGCCAAGTCACTTGGAAAATCGAGACATGAAATCTTTGATAAGACAATGCATAATCGTGCTGTGGCGCTTCAACAGCTTGAGACTGATTTGCGCAGAGCAGTAGGACAGAAAGAATTTGAGCTTTATTATCAGCCGATTGTTTCTCTGTCCTCTTCAAAAATAATCGGTTTCGAAGCACTAGTCCGATGGAATCATCCGAAGCGAGGGCTTATCTTACCCGACGACTTCATTCCCCTCGCAGAAGAAACGCGCCTCATTGTTCCCATTGGGCACTTTGTCCTCCATGAAGCCTGTCGACAGATGCATGAATGGCATCAGAAGTTTCCGGAGGACGAGCCGTTTGAGATCAGTGTGAACCTTTCGAGCAAACAGTTTTTGCAGCCGAACTTTGTGGATAAGGTCAAACAAATTCTGGGTGAAACCAGTCTGGGTGCAAGGAGTCTGAGACTCGAAATTACAGAAAGCCTCCTTATGGATGATGCAGAAGAGGTAAATGCCATGCTTACTGAATTGCGCCGGATCGACATTCAGCTTGATATCGATGATTTTGGGACAGGATATTCTTCTCTGAGTTATCTTCACCGCTTTCCTTTTAATGCGCTAAAGATTGATCGCTCCTTTACCTCTCGAATAGGCGATCAGGGTGGAAACCTTGAACTGATCAAGATGATTGTCGCGTTGGCCCATAACTTTAAAATGGAAGTAATCGTAGAAGGGATCGAGAGGGAGGAACAATTGAAGCAGTTGAGGTTATTGGACTGTGAGTATGGGCAGGGATATTTCTTTTCGAAGCCGGTTGACTGCAAAGAAGCAACCAAACTTATTCATAAGAACGCCCAAGTTATTCAAGGTTGAGCGTGGGACTAAAAATGAAAAGACCTTACGTACGAAAGACGGGGCTAATTCTCTGGTTAAAAGCAGGACTCTTCTTCGCTCTGTTTTTCCTGTTGACTCCAGGGGTTCAGGCCGTGCAATCGGCATCAAAAGACACGCTTGTTTCAGTCGACCTGGATCAACTCTATGAACTTTCCAGGAAAATTATCGAGAAAGCCGGAAAGAAGGGGAGAGCGGTTCCAATGGAGGCCGCCGGACAGACTCGTCTTCTTATAGACCATCTCAGGGAGATCTATGGGGAGGAAAAATCTGATCCTCCTCGTGATCTTGATCCAGAAGAGGATGCCTTATTAGAAAAAATAAATAATAACTTAAAGCGCTTATTGAAGGGGCTTGGAAGGAAACCCGACCATGACCTTGAATTGACACAATCTATGAGAGACACCCTTAATCCCTTGTTTGTTAAATCGAACAGCCCGAGGGTGTTCTCGTCTCTACCCGGTTATCATGTTGTTCATCCCAAAACGGCTGAATTTGTCCTTACGGTAAAGGGTCAGCATTTAAATTACCATGATTCGCACATTGTTCTTGATGGAAAGCAGATACTTCCTTCACTCAATGAAGCGGATGAGTTGGTTTTTTCAATTCCCACGGAGTTATTTCAGCCTCATTCCTTCAAAGTCATACATAAGGAATTAACACTAACGGTATATAAACAAAAGAAGATTTGGTATACCCTGGGGTTTACGAAAGAGAATGTTCCTGTAGAATATTCTCTTATTGTATATATTATGCCGAAGAACCTGGCTCGATATTCCGTGAAAATAAAAAAAATGATTACCAGTGTGGAGCGGCGAAGCGGGAATGGGCCGCTTTGGTCACTTCGGAGCGGCGGCCGTCAGGATATTAGAAGGACATTTAGCCATGCTACGGAAAATGGCTGGAAATTTGATCCGGGCTCTGCGGAATTTATTGTGACACGCCTTGGTGAAGAGGGAAAGCCTAATATCAATATTATGGTATCTCCTGATCTTATTACCGTTGAAATGCTGAGGGATGGGAAGGAAAATAAAGAAAACTTATTCGAAGGACACTTGGCTTATACTGAATGGAGGAGTATTAAGTCGGAGGATGAGGAAGAGGTCGTTTCAAACAAATATATCAACTGGAAAGACAAAAAAGTGATCACACTTCCTGATAATATGGTTTCATATGCGGTATCTATTGAAATGTTTAATGGTTTAAAAAGGGTATTGGATGGGGGTGCTCATAAGGAGGATTACGTCAAAGTTCAATATAATTCCTCGTTGAGGCGCCTAAGCCTTACTCCAAAGAATGAAGCCAGCATTCTGGGAAAATAACTCCAGAAAGTGTTGTGGCCTATAGTAAGGGAACCTCTGAATAAGTCATGTATTTCTTTTCAGGGCAAAAACGCCCCGAATTTGCGTTGCAAATCTTGACAATAGCGGGCTATGGCTTCGCGAGAACCATCCTCTGTGATTTGTGCCTTGAATCGAAACCTTTTATCTCCTGGAAAACTCAACCCAGACTTAATCAAAGGATCCTAACGAAGCTCTGATGATGAAATATTAGGTATTCCGGAATTCTTCTATCTGCCTTCTTTTGTTTCCACTTCGGCGCTCATCTCCCGCAATATTAGGGATACCATGATTCCTGCGGTTGGGTTTATGTCTCTTGTCTACTTCTAGAATTTCCCGAACCGCTCTTACCATTTCAGCAGGTCTGAAAGGTTTTGGGAGAACCGTAAATGGTTGCAATGCGGTTGTTCCCGATAGAGATGGAGTAATATGGCCGGTGGAGATGATTGCCTTCAGTTCGGGATCAAGAAGGCGAAGATTCGCGAGAACCTCCCATCCCGATTGACCGGGCATTTTCAGGTCGAGTATGACAACCCTGACTGATCCACCTTCCTTCTTGAAGATCTCCCTCGCCTGATCTCCGTCGGTGGCGGCCAGTACCCTGTACCCACTGTTTCCCATAACCTCCGTCCACAGAGTCCGTATGGACTCGTCCTCATCTACAATCATGATAGTCACGGCGAGGTCAGGCTGACCCTTATCCTCTTGAAGTACCCCCTCTGACACAGGACGTCCGGAGCGTGGCAGGTAGACCTCAAAGGTTGTTCCACAACCCTTGGCTACTTTAACCTCGATCCATCCACTGTGCCGTTCAATAATCCCGTGGCTGGAGGCCAAACCAAGACCTGGTCCCAAGACAGCATCCTTTGTATTAAAAAAAGGTTCAAAAAGATGAGGTAGGTCAGATGCATCGATACCAGGGCCATTATCGGAGAGAGAGAGGCACACGAAATCTCCGACCTTTGCGTTAGAGTGGGCTTTTAAGGATCTTTGATCCAGGTGGATATTTTTTAGTTTGATTTGAATCAGAGGGTGAAAGTTATTCCTTTTAAGAATGACATTTAGAAAAATATCACTTGTATTTTTGCACAGGTTCATGATGACCTGATGTATCTGGCCTGCGTCAATGAGAACAGGCCACAAATCATCAGACGATGCAACAGTGATCTCTATTTTCCGATCAATGGTCTGGCGCAGCAGGGGTTCAAGGTCTAGAGTAAGGTCTAAGAGGGATTTTGGCTCGAGGGTTGGGGGGGGGCTGATGGCTGAATGAGAGTAAGCTTTTTGTTAATCCGGCCGCGTGTTGCGCAGCCTTCTGAATAATGGAAAGGTTACTCTGGATTTTGGGTAGATCTGAGGTCTGTTCTCTCAAGATATCGATATACCCAATGATGGGTGTTAAAAGATTATTAAATTCGTGCGCGATTCCACCCGCCAGTTGGCTGATGGTTTCAGTTTTTTGAACTTGGAGTAGTCGCTCCTCCATTTTTTTTCGCTCGGTGATGTCGCTGAAGATAGCGACATACTGAACCGTTTCCCCTGTTTTATCCTTGATCGCGCTGATGTTGAGCCATTCCACATAGGACACACCACTTTTTCGTTGGGCAGAGATTTCTGCCTGGAAAGAGGCGTTCTGTTGCAAGTCGGCCCACATTCTCTCGTAAAAATCGGGTTCCGAGTTCCTTGAAAATAATGTCCTCATGTTCTTCCCGATGATGTCATCGCGTGTGTACTGAGTGATCTTTGTAAATGCATTATTGATGGTCTGAATATAACCGTCTGTATCGCTTACCATGATTCCTTCCGTGGTGTGTTTCATCGCGATTGCAGAGAGGTGAAGCTCCTTGTCTTCGGGGCTTGCCAATTCTCCTTTTTGATCTTCCTGTATGTACGCATGAATCACCTTAAGAAAGGCCGTTGTTTGCATCGGTTTAGTAAGATAGCCGACTGCTCCCAGAGAAAGGGCCAACTGTTTGTTCTTTGGGTCCAGGTCTCTTGATACATAGAAAAGAAAAGGGATTTTTCTTAATATTGGATTAGACTTTATTTCTTTGAAAAGGCGAAATCCATCCATTTCAGGACTCAGAATGTCAGAAATGATCATACCGGGAGGAGCGGTTTCTGCCATTTCAAGGGCTTCCTCGCCATGGGTTGCCACTTCAACGTGGTAGCCCGTATGCTCCAGCATTGCCTTTAGGGCAACTCTTGAATCTACATTGTCATCAGCAATAAGTATTTTCATGTCAGACCTTCTTCAGACCCGAGGCCGTTTCCTCTTCAGAATAGTCAGCAGAGTTGTCTGCGAAGGGGATACCGTGGTTTCTCCACGGTAAGAAACTTCATTGTCTCGAAGTGTGTTCACGATCAAGTGTGTTGAGAGAACATGAACGCAAATAAACATACCGAAACTTCAAGAAAATGGTGTTGGGAGGCAGGTGCTTCTCCCTTTTAGAATAAGAAGGACATCAAGGCCCTGACACCAGAAACAAGCGGATTGACGGGGGAGTCAGAAGCTACTGAACACGCACTGTAAGTACAATCCTCGCCCCCATGGGGGCGGGTTCTTCAAAATATTGGTGGAGCTGCGGGGGATCGAACCCCGGACCCCAAGACTGCCAGCCTTGTGCTCTCCCAGCTGAGCTACAGCCCCACATAATATCAAGGACTTATCTACTTATTTTCAGAGATGATACACCGAGATAAACAGGGTTGTCAATGTTGAGTGATAGAGAATTTTGACGTTTGACGCGACCCCAGGCACGTTCCCCTATATTGTCCCGAGAAGGCCTACCGTACCCGATTTTCCGGACCTCTGCCTCGAAAGGTATCCACGAAGCTAGAGATCCTTTTCATGTCTACCTTGCTTAGGCGAAGCATCGCTCGCCAGGCGGTCAGGATCATGGGATGTTCTTTATCATTCCGCTCGACAAGAAGGATGCCATCCCACTGTCCGATGTGTTTTTTAGCAAGCGTAAAAAGGGGTTTCAGATCCGACTTAGAAAGGACCGAACGATCGAAATAGATGACGATATTTCCGTGTTCCAGATTATGAACAAGAAGTTCCGTCTTGGCTTCGCCAAGTCCGTAAACACTTGCGGGAAGCCAGCGACCTGCGTGCGTACCGGATGTTGGAGGATCTGTTTTATAAAAGATGTGAACGCCATCCTCGACATGATCCTGTCCTTCATTCTCGAAAAGCTCAACCCCTTCCGGTATTTTGATCTCACCGCCGGCAGCGAGAAGAGGGGAATGGAAGAGGGTAGCAAGAAGGACTGGAGCAAGCAGCATGATCCACCATCTTTGTCCAGAAAAGCCGTTCTTCTCAGGAGGTGCTTGACGGCAGTGGAATAAATTTGTTGTTTTTCTCATTTTTCCTTTAGAACTCCCTCTCATGTTTGAGATTGGTGGTTTGGAATGCATTAGAATCCTTCCCACTCATCATCCGTCTGATCGGTCTTATTTTCGTCGTGACCGTGCTCTTCCTCTTCCTCTTCATTATGAGGACGGTCTTCTTCTTCATCGTGACCGTGCTCTTCTTCCTCGTCATGGGCATGGCCATCATCTTCATGGGCTGCTTCGCCGTGCCCGTGTGTATGTTCTTGGGCCGGTGTAATCCACCCATGAATCGTGAGTGCAACCACCAGGAAGGCAACAATTCCTCCAAGCGTTAATATTTTTTTCCGAGCGGCAAAGCTTCGGTCCTGTTTACGGTCAATGAGCGGGATAAGGGCAAGGAAGCCGAAGAGGGCACCCGATGCAAAAAGAACGGCGACGACGCCCCAAACATTTTCGAAACCGTACATCCAAAGGAAGGGCCAGGGAGGTTTCAGTGGATCATGAGTGGGGCTGGGAGCCGGACCAAGCGGGGCACGGGCGAATAAGGCAACCACAGCTAGGAAACCATAATAAACGAAGGAAAAAATGGCGATCGTCCGCGCGTGTTCATCAAACTTTCCCTTCATCTCTTCCTTCGGGATTTGTGGCTGATTTGACCACTTGTCCCAAGGGGTGGGTGATAGATTAAAGGTCCGGATAAGCATAAAATGGGCGATGATCAAAAAGATAATCAGGATGGGAAAAACGGTGATGTGAGAGGCGAATATCCGGAGATTCATCGAGCTGCTGCCCGGAAGCGCATCCGTCATAATCGCGCCCAGAGGGCCGAGAAAGCGAAGAGACTCCTGGTAGTGGGCCAGGGCATCGGCCCCTTCCGCATCCCATTTCAGGACCGTCCCTGAAAAATAGGACCCCATCAGCATGGTTGCAAATAATGCGACCCCGAGCCACCAGGTGACCTGTCTGGGGGTTTTATAGGCACCGACAATGAAGACGCGGCTAAGGTGGACGATCAGAGCAATCAGGACGCCTTGGGCAATCCAGTAGTGGAGGGCGCGAATGTAACTGAGAAAACCGATTTGTTGTATCTTTTCAAGACTCTCATAGGCTTGATCAGGGAGGGGGTTATAGAATTGCAGCAGGATGATGCCTGTGGCAATCATCAAAAGAAAACCAAAAAAGACAATGCCGCCGAGTGAACAGAGAAGAGAGCGGCCATGTGCTGGAATACGATAGGTCAAACGGCTGAGAGGTATCCAGGTATCCAGCCGCTTTAGTAACGAGGGTTCGCTCAAAACTGCTCCCGGTCTATCTAAGGATAACGAAGCGCTTGTGAAAAGGGGTTCGCCTTATTCTTCCAGCCGGAAGAAGGCCTTCGGGAGACGTTATGCCACATCGCAGACCTGTTTTACCAAAGCGGAAAGGGCTACGGGGTCATCGGTCGCCTCATCCACCGCTTTTTTTGCTTCCTCAACAAGTGTCATTGCCGTCTCGGGAAGGATGGCGGTTAATTTTTGACTCCGGGCCTTGTCCTCGACGAGGAGCCGGATGAAAGCACGGTATTTGACAGGGTTTTGATCAAGTATTTCGAGTGATTGCTTGCTCCAAGCCATCTCAGCTTCAGGGATCCGTACCGTGACATCCCCAAGGATCTTGGCCTGACAGGAGAGACGGAAAGGTGCCGTCAATTCCGCTTCTTCGAGCATATTTTCTTCATCCAAATCGACTTCTGTCAGGCTCGAAACGCCATCCAAAATGAGGATACGACAGGTGCTGCAGGTTGCAAATCCACCGCAGTCATGGCGCAATTCGATCCCCATACTTTCGGCAGCGTCGAGAAGGCTTTTCCCGCGTTCCACCGTCCCCGTCATCCCTTCAGATTGAAATGTGACTCTTGGCATAATCATTCAACTCCCTGTTTAAAAAATTGATGTTGATTATATCGGATTAGATACTTGAATACAAGGAAAACGGCCTCCAAAATCGGAGATTGATTGCTGGTAAAATGTTTTTGTTTCGATATTGGTATAGCATTTCTTTTGAGTACGCCTATGGGTAGGATTCCTTTTATATCGTTTATTTTGTGGGTCAAAGTAGGGTTTGGCTTAGAATATTATGGACAATTTACGCGTTATATGTCTATAAATGCATCAATGTCTGATCGATTTTAAGAGAGCAGGACCTTCGGAGGTGAACACTTGGGGAAAGGGAAATTTATCAGACTGTCGGTTTTTCCTTCAAGGTTGGAAGCAGAAATGGCAGGAGAGATATTGGCTAAGGTGGAGATCCCCTTCCTCATTCAATCTGATGATATCGGCATCTTCGGTCCAGGGGCCGTTCCCGCCCCATCCGGGGCGAAACTTCTGGTTCGGGAAGAAGATCTCTCAGAAGCAGAGGTATTGCTTCCCAAACTTCTCTGACAGTCTGTTGAACCGCATAGAGCGCGAATACAAATTAGAGTGATTTTCTCTTCTTGAGTTGAAGAATCCTTCCGCCATCACTGAACACTGCATATAGAGTGTAAGGACCCTCTCCTCTACTACCTGTTGATTATTTGCTTGATTATCCCTATTTTTACTGATATAAAACGTGATTAAGTATTCCCGATCTGGAGTCGTCATGAAAGTTAAAGAATCCCTTGAAGAGTTCTATGAGGTGAAGGTTGGAACCTTCGAAGGCCCCTTGGAACTCCTTCTTCATCTCATCAAGAAGAACGAGATTAACCTTTATGATATTCCCATTGCACTGATCACGAAGCAATACATAGAAGCGCTTGATTTAATGAAGGCCCTCAATCTCTCCATCGCGGGAGAGTTTTTGGTCATGGCCGCTACCCTGATCCACATAAAATCTAAAATGCTTCTTCCACTGTCTGATCTTGAGGAGGAGGGGGAGGAAGTCGATCCGCGCCAGGAGTTGATTTGGCGTCTCCTGGAATATAAACGATTCAAAGATGCGGCATCGAACCTGGAAAATCGAGAGGCGGAATGGCGGGACATCTATCGGCGTGAGCCTGTACCCTCATTGGATCTTCCCTCTGATGATGTTTCCCTGGTCGATGTGAGCTTGTATGAACTTTTTGACGCGTTTCAATCTGTCTTGTCCCGGACAAAGGATGAATCGATCCTGGAAATCTCTCCCGACACACTTTCGGTGAAGGAACAGATGCAGTTTCTGCTTGAGCGGATTGGTTCTGTCGATAGCCTACTTTTTGAAGAGCTTGCTCTGGAAATGATGACCCGCCGGGTCGTCATTGTCACTTTTGTTGCCCTCCTTGAGGTGATACGTCTGGGATTAATTCGTATCCTGCAGGGAGAAGTCTGTGGACCGCTTCGACTGATGAAAACAAAAAACCTGGTAACTGTTCAGCATGACTAGGAAAGGCTTCAGGGCAAGGCGCTAGGAGCTCAGAACTGCAGCGTATGTCTCGCTACGTGGGGATTCGAGCACCACAGAAACGCAGCCATGGAGGCTTAGATGGGTATGCTGAATAGTTACCTTATTAATAGAGACTGGAACTGATGGAAGAGCATGAACTAAAACCGATCGTCGAAGCGTTATTCTTCGTCTCCGGCGACCCTCTCTCAGTTGACCGTCTTCGGGATGTCATCAAGGGTGTTGATAAGAAGCGGCTTCTCGTTGTGATTGAAACGCTTCAAGGGGAGTATGATCAATCGAATCGGGGGATACGATTGGCCGAGGTTGCCGCTGGATACCAGCTGGTGACACGCCCTGAAATGGCCCCCTGGATCAAGGAGATGGAAAAAATCAGAACGGCATCCCGCCTCTCAAGGCCCGGCCTGGAAACCCTTGCGATTGTGGCATACAAACAACCCGTTACCCGTGGTGAGATTGAGATGGTTCGTGGGGTTGATGCGGCCGGGGTATTAAAGACCTTGATGGAAAGGAAACTGATCAAGATTGTCGGCAGGAAAGAGGCTGCGGGCCGCCCAATGATGTATGGAACGACACGTCAGTTTTTAGAGTATTTCGGCTTGGCCAGTCTTTCCGGTCTTCCCACACTGAAAGAATTCTCAGAAGTGGCTGAGGCGACGGGAGAAGGGGAGGTTCTTCTGGACTCTATTGTTCATGGGAATGGCAATATGACCGACCACGCGGAGGCAGGGCAGGGTGAAGGTCATCAGGGTGGTCAAGAAGGGGAGGTGCTTAGCACTTCTATTGAAGCCGCTGAGGAAGTTGAAAATATCGAAGAAGTCCCGAACCGCGCTTAGGGTTTGTTCCGAAATAGCCTGTACGATTAGGAGCCCCTGCTTTGAGTCCGAGGCAGGGCATAACAAGGGAGCACCGTTCAGCTATGTGACCGAGGAGCAAGCAGCATCGGGCCTAAGGAACATCTGAATAAGTCATGAATTGTTTTTTCAGGGCAAAATGTTTCGATTTTGCGTTGAAAATCTTGAAAATAGCGGGCAATTCTCTTCGATTTAGGCCTTGAATCGAAACATTTTATCTCCTGAAAGACTCAACTCAGACTTAATCAGAGCTTCCCTAAGTTGGAACTCCCCGAGCGTGCCATCACTGCGCTTTCGTTTCTTCCGTATAAGCGCCGATATTCCGAATGCGGTGGTAGCGTTGCTCCAATCTTTCCTCAGCCGGGATGGCATCGAGTTTGGTGAGCAGGTTACACAGGGTTTTTGATATCAGGGAAGCGGTCTTTTCCGGATCATGGTGTGCGCCGCCAGGCGGTTCAGGAATAATCGTTTCAATGATTCCGAGGCGGAGAAGGTCTTTGGCCGTCATTTTAAGGGCCTCGGCAGCATCCTCGGTCTTGGTGGCATCATTCCATAGAATGGCCGCACAGCCTTCGGGAGAGATCACCGAATAGATGGCATATTCGAGCATGATGATCTTGTCGGCAACAGAAACGGCAAGTGCTCCTCCGCTTCCCCCTTCTCCAATCACGACTGATATAATCGGAACATTCAACTGGGACATCACCATTAAATTTCTGGCAATGGCCTCTGATTGTCCTCTTTCCTCCGCCCCGACGCCGGGATAGGCTCCAGGGGTGTCAATAAAAGTAATAATCGGCTTGTTGAATTTTTCAGCCAGCTGCATGACCCTAAGGGCTTTTCGGTATCCCTCCGGATGGGGCATTCCGAAGTTTCTCGTGATACGCTCCTTGACGCCTTTTCCTTTCTGGTGCCCGATAATGACAACAGAGTGACCATCCAGGCGGGCCAGTCCGGCTGTCATCGACTTGTCATCCCCATAGAGGCGATCTCCATGCAACTCAATGAAGTCCTCAAAGATTATATCGATGTAGTCTGAAGTATTCGGACGCTTGGGGTGCCGGGCCAGCTGGGCGATCTGCCAGGGAGACAGTTTTGAAAAAATTTCCCCTTGAAGGCTTGCCATCTTTTTCTGGAGTTTACGTATTTCTTTTGTCCGGCTTGAATCTGTTTTACTGAGATCCTGGAGCCGGTTGATCTTTTCCTGTATTTCAATGATCGGTTTTTCAAACTCTAGGTATTCGTTCACAGGTATGTCCTCATCACGGAGTCTGGACCCTTTCCGCTTGAGCGTTGACATCAGGAGTCCAGTCTTCTTGAACGGCCCCTACACCAAAGCACGTTTCGATTTCATTTGTCAATTGGTCGGAACCGTCTACTGAAAACTTTGAATCAATCGCAATAACCGACTCTGTCGGAGAACCGCCGGGTTCCGGGATCATTATCTTCAGAAAAACCGGAAGAGATCCAGGGGAACGGAGCAAAACTTGATGCAATCGTTCAATTTCTCCCGGACTCACCTTGTCGGCTGAAAGCGCAATGGTCACATGGGTCTCTACTTGTAAGGGGACAACGGCTGTTGCCTTCATTTTAACCCCTTTTTCAGCGCGGTCAACCGTTCCCACAAAAAGCAAAGGGATATCCTGCTTGAAAAGAGACGCCGCTTTTTGATAAAGGTCAGGAAAAATAATGACCTCGACGCTTCCGCTCAAGTCCTCAATCCGAAGATAAGCCATTCGGTCCCCCCGCCTTGTCGTGGTAACTTTTTCCTGAACGACCATCCCGCAGAACCGTACAGCGCGGGTGTCCTCAAGTGATTTCAGGGCTTCCGTTGGGGTGGCAAGGCGCTTTTTCATGAGCGCCTCAAAACGCTTGAGCGGATGACAGGTAATATAAAAGCCAAGAGCCTCTTTTTCTAGTTTTGCAATTTGACTGTCGTTCCATTCCTGCACGTGTTGAAGTGGGGATTCCGCCGCAGATTCAAGGTTTTTTGCCTGGTCCGCAAAGAAGGTCATCTGGCCGGTTTCCTTTACACGTTGATATTGTCCGCCCTCTTGAATGGCCTTCTCGAGATGTTCCATCAGGGCGGCACGTTTGGCTTTTGTTGAATCAAAAGCGCCGCTTTTGATCAAGCCTTCGATCACGCGTTTGTTTGTTTTTCGAAGATCAATCTTGCGGCAAAAGTCGAAGAGTGAGGGAAATCGCCCCTCTTCCTTGCGGACCGCCAGAACAGAATCGATCGCACCACTTCCGACATTTTTGATCGCGCCCAGACCGAAGCGGATCCCTTCCGATACAACGGTAAAATCTTTGTTGCTCTCATTGACATCAGGAGGCAGGATCCCAATTCCCATTTTTCGACATTCCGTAATATATTTAACTACTTTATCCGAATTGCCCATTTCACAAGAGAGGAGCGCCGTCATGAACTCGGCGGGATGATGGATTTTTAAGTAGGCCGTTTGGAAGGTAATGAGCGCGTAAGCAGCGGAATGTGATTTGTTGAATCCATAGCCGGCAAAAAATTCCATCAGATCGAAGATCTTTTCTGCTTTGGAAGACGTAATTCCTTTTTTTGTTGCCCGTTCTACAAAGGTTACTTTTTGTGCGGCCATTTCTTCCGGTTTTTTCTTCCCCATGGCTCTTCGTAGCAGGTCGGCCTCTCCCAGGGAAAATCCTCCGACGACATTGGCAATTTTCATGACCTGTTCCTGATAAACAATCACGCCATAGGTTTCTTTTAAGATGTCTTGGAGTTGGGGAATCTCGTAGCGGATTTTTTTCTTGCCCTGTTTCCTCTTGATGAAATCATCGACCATTCCGCTCCCGATCGGTCCAGGACGATAAAGGGCAAGGATGGCGACAATATCTTCAAATGTTTCCGGTTTCATCTTGATCAGAAGATCTACCATTCCGGAACTTTCCAGTTGGAAGATGCCCGTCGTGTCTCCTGATCCCAACAAGGCATATGTCTTTGAATCATCCAGAGAGATGTCTTCCAGGCGTAAGGGGGAGGCGGGGAGGTCGCCGGGGCCGGACCTCTTTCTTTCATTTATCAGGCGGAGCGTATGATCGATGACCGTGAGGGTTCTTAATCCGAGAAAATCGAACTTGACGAGACCGATTTTCTCAATATCCCCCATGGCAAATTGTGTGACGATCTCACCCTTGTTCCCACGATAGAGCGGGACATGTTCTGTCAGTGGCTTATCCGAAATGACAACACCCGCCGCATGTGTTGAGGCATGGCGGGCCAGTCCCTCCAGTTGTTTCGCGAGGGCGATCATGTCGGCGATTCTGGCATCATTTTTCGCGGCTTCGCCGAGTTTCTTTTCCTGAGCAAGGGCTTCGTCAATTGTGATATTCAATGTGTTTGGAATGAGCTTTGCGAGGCGATCCACTTCGGCATAGGGTATCTCCATGACCCGTCCGACATCGCGGATCGCTCCTTTTGCCGCCATGGTTCCAAAGGTAATAATTTGGCAGACATGCTCTACGCCATATTTTTTAGTCACATAACGGAGAACCTCTTCGCGCCGATCCATGCAGAAATCCATGTCGATATCCGGAAGGGTCACCCGTTCAGGATTGAGGAACCGTTCAAAGATCAAGCCGTTTGAGATGGGATCGATATCGGTGATGGCGAGTGCATAGGCGACCAGGCTTCCCGCGGCCGATCCGCGTCCGGGACCGACGGGGATCTTGGATGCGCGAGCATAATTGATGATGTCCCAGACAATAAGAAAGTAGCCGGCATATCCCATCACATTGAGGATGTCGAGTTCCTTTTTGAGACGGTCCTCATAGACCAGGCGGAGGGTCGCGGCATTTCCGTTCATCCGATTAAGGCGGTGTTCTAGCCCCTCTTGCGCCAGTGAGGCCAGGTAGGCCTCACGCGTCGTGCCTTCAGGCGCTTTAAAGTGGGGAAGATGGAACTTTCCAAATTCCAGTTTGAGATCAACCATATCGGCAATGCGGGCCGTATTGGTCACCGCGTCGGGGAGTTCTGAAAAGGCCCGGGTCATCTCCTCCGCGGATTTGAAGTAGAGCTGTTCGGTCTGGAACTTCATCCGGTTCGGCATGTTGACGGTCTTGCCGGTCTGAAGGCAGAGCATCACGTCATGGGCCCGTGCGTCGCCCTGATGGAGGTAGTGGCAGTCGTTTGTCGCGACAAGCGGGATATTAAAGCGTTTGGCAAGTGCAACCAGCTTGCGGTTGGCCTCTATTTGAAGGTCGAGACCATTGTCCTGAATCTCGATGAAAAAATTTTCTTTCCCAAAGATCTCCTGGTATTCGTGGGCCGCTTCGACCGCTTCCTTATCGTGTCCCCGGGTGAGCAGGTAGGGGATTTCCCCGCGAAGGCATCCGGAGAGTGCGATGAGCCCGTCATGATGTTTCCGTAATATCTCTTTATCCACCCGGGGCTTATAATAAAATCCCTCAATATTCGCAATGGTAATGAGCTTGATCAGGTTTTTATATCCGGCATGATTTGCAGCGAGGAGGATCAGATGGTAGTAGGGATTGGAGCCGCCGACATGCTCATAGTCATCTTCGTGGACCCCGTGCCCCTCTTTATCAAAGCGGCTTCGCGGTGCAAGGTAGACCTCGCAGCCGATAATCGGCTTCAATCCGGCTTTTGTCGTCTTCTGGTAGAATTCGATTGCCCCGAAGAGGTTCCCATGGTCGGTAATGGAGACGGCGGACATCCCCATGTCTTTGGCGGTTGAAATCAGGGGGGTAATCTTGTTGGCCCCGTCCAGTAGGCTATATTCCGTATGCAGATGGAGATGGACAAAATCTTGAACAGACATAGGGCATTCTAATGTCCCGAAGAAAATAAAGTCAAGGGAATAGGGTGATGATGAAGGGCGATGCTGTCTGGGAATCAGAACCCGATTGTTGCTTACTTCAGGGCGTCGGATATCTTGAGGATGGTGCTTTTTGCATCTCCGAAGATCATCATGGTGTTGGGTCGGATGAAGAGTTCATTGTCGATTCCGGCAAAACCGGGCCGCATGCTTCTCTTTAAGACCATGACCTGCGTCGATTTATAGGCCCACAGAATCGGCATCCCGGCGATCGGGCTGTTTGGATCGGTTTCTGCTCCGGGATTCACCACATCGTTCGCCCCGATGACGAGGGAGATATCGGTATCCTCAAAGTCGTCGTTGATATCGTCCATGTCGATCAATTGCTTATAGGGGACGTTGGCTTCTGCCAAAAGAACGTTCATATGGCCGGGCATCCGACCTGCCACTGGATGAACGGCGTATTTTACCGTAGTGTCCTGTTTTTCTAGAATGTTGGCAAGATCCTTTACTGCATGTTGCGCCTGGGCGACGGCCATGCCATATCCAGGAACAATGATCACCGACTTTGCTTTCTTGAAGATAAGGGCCGCTTCTTCAGGGGTTCCGCTTATTACTTTGGGTGCTTCCTGGCCCTCTGCCTGAGCGGGTGCGGCCACGACCGCTTCTTTCGGGGCTTCAACCTGACCGAAGGCGCCGAACAAAACATTACTCAAGGACCGGTTCATCGCCTTGCACATCAATTGTGAGAGGATAATTCCCGCCGATCCGACAAGGGCCCCGCTGATGATGAGGACGTTATTGGAAAGGATAAACCCGCTTGCTGCAGCCGCAATCCCAGAATAAGAATTCAAGAGGGAAATCACCACAGGCATGTCGGCCCCCCCGATGGGGATGACAACCATGATTCCGAGAAAGAAGGCAACACCGACCAGAACGAGAAAGACCATCAGGTTGGCGGGTACAACAATAAGATAACCCACAACACTAAGGGAAGCGACAAATACTACTAGGTTAACGATGTTTTGAAGGGGGAATACGATGGGTGCGCCGGACATCAATCCTTGTAACTTTAAGAAGGCAATGGCGCTTCCCGTCAATGTGACGGTACCGATGAGGACCGTGATCCCAATAGTGGTCATGGTATAACCGTCGATGTTTGGGCTGAGATGATAAAATGCCGAAGCACCGACAAGCGCAGAAGAAAGCCCGCCGAAACCATTTAAGAGCGCGACCATCTGGGGCATATCCGTCATCTGTATCTTCGTGGCAACCAAGGACCCGATGGCCGCACCGATAACAATTCCGGCCAGAATGAATCCATAACTGATTACGTCGTTGTGGAGCAGGGTGGCTACAACAGCGAGGAACATTCCGCCCTGTGAGAGAGCCATTCCTTTTGTCGCCGTTTTTGGCGAACTCAGGAACTTCAGACCGAGGATAAAGGAAGCGGCTGCCAGAAGATAAGCAACTTCGATTAAATGGGTAATCACGACTTCTCCTCGCTTTTTTTCGGCTTAAACATGGTGAGCATTCGACTTGTGACCATGAAGCCTCCCACCGCGTTGATCGTGGCAAAGATGACAGCGAGAAGACCGAGAATTGTACTGAGGTTCGTTTCTCCTGATCCGGAGGCGAGAACGGCCCCGACGAGTGTGATCCCGGAAATGGCATTGGCCCCGGACATCAAGGGGGTATGCAGAAGCGGCGGCACCCTGGTGATCAGCTCATAACCGAGAGAGCTTGCCAGAACAAAGAGGGTAATTGAGACGATAGACATGCTGTTGTACTCCTAAAGTTAGTTCACCAAGGCCTTGACTGCGTCGTTCACAATTTTGCCCTGGTGTGTTACCAGTGCGCCTTTAGTGATCTCGTCATCCAGATTAATTGTCAGTTCATTGTTGACATAGAGGTGAAGAAAAAAGTAGGTCATGTTTTTCGCGTACATCTGGCTTGCATGAATCGGAAGCGAAGCGGGAAGGTTCACAACCCCGATGATGGTCACGCCGTGTGCAAGCACCTCTTCTTCGGCCCGGGTCAACTCGCAATTTCCACCCAGTTCTGCGGCAAGGTCGATAATGACGGACCCTTTTTTCATATCTGAAACCATCTCGGCCGTGATAAGCAGCGGTGCTTTCTTGCCGGGGATGAGGGCGGTTGTGATCACAACATCGGCTCCCTTGACATGCTCATGAATCAGGGCCAACTCTTTTTGGTGGTGTTCGGCAGAGAGTTCCTTTGCGTATCCGCCGTGGTCTTCCGTCTCCCCATCGCCCAATTCCAACTCGACAAATGTGGCCCCGAGGCTCTGAACCTGTTCTTTTACGGCGGGTCGGGTATCAAAGGCCTCGACTTGTGCACCAAGCCGTTTCGCGGTTGCAATGGCCTGAAGTCCAGCAACGCCGGCACCAATAATGAGAACCTTTGCGGGCGGAAGCGTGCCGGCCGCTGTGGTCATCATCGGGATGAATTTTCCAAAGCTCGCTGCCGCGATCAGAACGGCCTTGTAACCGGCAAGACTGCTCATAGAACTTAAAACATCCATTCTTTGTGCGCGTGTGATTCTTGGGATAAGATCCATTGAAAAAGCACTGACCTTTCTCGAGGCCAATTTCTGAGCGGTCTCCGGATGAGAAAGAGGCTGAAGCATTGTGATCAGAACGGCCCCTTCCTTCATTAGGTCGGCCTCCTCTTTTCCGCAGGTCTCATTAAAAACGGGCCGTTGAACCTTAATGACAATGTCGGCATCGGCGTAGAGAGAAGCGGCGTCTGGAACGATCTTCGCCCCGGCGTTTTCATAGTCACTGTCCGAAAAAAAAGCACTCTGACCGGCGCCAGATTCAACCCGAACCTCAAGCCCCTTTTTTATCATTTTCCCAACAGAATCCGGAGTGGCCGCCACACGGTTTTCACCCTTAATAATTTCTTTAGGCACTGCAATAATCATTTGTCAGTTCCTCATATTAATTAGCCGAATGAAGATCAATGAGCATCATCGAGAAATGGGATGATAAAGACATTCATGGCACAAACTTTTTACTTATACACAGGTGTCGTCCCGCACGTCAAGTCTTAATGGTTCTTCATTTTGGAATTGTAAGATTTGTAGGAAAGGGATCAAGGCCCGCTATAACGGCTGACGCCGCCGAAGGTGCCGAACCATTTGTTGCCTTCATCATCGATGGCAATGGAATAGACATACTCTCCAAGTAGGCCGTTACTCTGGTTGAAGGTTTTGAAGGATTTTCCATCGAAGCGGCTCACCCCTTTGTTGGTGCCGATCCACATGATCCCTTTCTTGTCGATCTCTATGGCATTGATGATGTTTCCAGGAAGGCCTTCACGGGTTGTATAGTTTTTGAACTTTTTTCCATCAAAGCGGGAAAGGCCCCCTCCCCAGGTTCCGAACCACTTGACGCCAGTCGGGTCAATTGCGGAAGAGATAACATAGTTTGGGTTGTGATCCTGATTCTCCCGTCCCGCTTGAAGGTGATGGTCTTCATCGTCATCATAGGAGTCGTCTTCTTTCAGCTGGGCGGGCGTTTTTGTTGTAATCGTCGCCCCCAGCCCGTCCTTGTGCGTCCATCCCTGCCAGGTTTTTCCATCGAAGCGGTTGATCCCTCCTTCTGTCCCAAACCAGAGGACCCCCGAAGATTCTCTTTCTACGGTGTAGACCCACTTGTCCACCAATCCGTCGTCCATGGTATAGGTGACAAAACCCTCTTTTGAACGGCGGCTCGCTCCCTTCCACGTGGCCACCCACATTGTTCCGTCCGGTTCAAAGAGAAGGTCGTATACCCAGAGGTCTCCAAGGCCGTTTCGCGGTTGATAGTTTGCCCAACTGCTTCCGTACTCTTTGGTCCCGCGCCCATAGGGAGTGAAAAGTTCCCAGTTCTTTCCGTCAAATCGGGCAAGACCACCCCCATAGGTACCTACCCAGATATTTCCCTTTTTATCCGGATGGATCGAGACGATGATATTCGAAAGAAGTCCGGCACGGGTATTGAAGATCTGATGGGTCTCTTTTTTTTGATTAAACCGGATGAGTCCGTTGGATGTCCCGATCCAGACATCATCTCCATCGATGGCTAGTGATCGGATAACGACCTCGCCGATGGACCATCCGGTCCATCGTGGATCAAAACTCCCAGGAGGGGATTGTTGCGCGTTCACCGGAGGGGGAATGAAGAAGAGAATCAATAAAAGAATAAAATATCGGAACGTTCTCAATTGTCACCCCATTTCAATTTCTGCCGGAGGACCTGGTAATAATTTCGGTGAGGCGAACGGATGAGCTTGATTCGTTGCCGGCCTGCCTCAATGTGAACTACATCTTCCCCTTCAAGAGGAAAGACATCTTGACCGTCGAGCATAACGACAGGGCCTTTTTCATGTTCCTTCAGGGCAACATTGATCTTGGCAGAGCTTGGGACGACTATCGGTCGATTTGTCAAGGTATGTGGCGAAATCGGGGTTAAGACAATAGCATCGACAGAGGGGTGAACAATCGGCCCGCCCGAAGAGAGCGAGTAAGCGGTGGACCCGGTCGGGCTGGAGATGATCAGGCCGTCGGCACGCAATGAGGTGACAAACTGGTCATTGATGGTGATGCGCAATTTAATCAGGTTGGAGAGGGCTCCCTTATGAATGGTGATATCATTCAAAACGGTCGGTTGCGGGTATTGCTCTTCTTTTCTTTGAATGAAGCTCTGCAAGGTCAATCGTGGATCATGTAAAAACTCATCTTTCAGGATTTTTTCCAGGTCGGGATAGAGTTCATCAAGTGTGATCTCCGTCAGGAAACCAAGGCTCCCCAGATTAACACCCAGGATCGGGATGTTCATCTCCCCGAACAAGCGTGCAACGGAGAGGAGTGTCCCGTCTCCACCGAGGACAATAATCAGGTCGAGAGAAGGAAGAGGACCAGCGTTTTGGTCGGGAGGATTGATGAAGAAAACTTCCTTATTTTGTTCTTTGAGCCATGCGGCAAGTTTTTTACGTGTTCCTTCCCCTTGCGGGTGATTGGGCTTGAGGGCAAGGCCTATCTTCTTCATCCAAAGTCTTCTTGATCGAGGGCATTCATAAGTATAATATAGGAACCTCTGATTAAGTCTGGGTTGAGTTTTTCAGGAGAGGAAATGTTTCGATTCAAGGCGCTAACCGAAGAGAATAGCCCGCTACTTTCAAGGTTTGCAACGCAGAAGCGGAACATTATTAGCCCTGAAAAAACAATTCATGACTTATTCAGAGGTTCCTGCAATCAGGTGAAGTCGATCTTATACGTCCACTTTCTCTTTGTCAAATGAACCGTCCTTGACAACTTCCCCCTGTTTCTCATAGGATACGAGCTTTTAAATGGAGAGAATGCGATAAATGTCTTATAAAATCCGGGTCAGAAAAGAAGCGTCGATACAGGCGTATGTCGCCCACTGGTCAGAGTCAATGCTTAATTGGGTGACCGCCAACTTAAAGCGGGTCATCTCTTTCATCGTCCTTATCGTTGTCATAGGGGGCGCATTCCTTGCCGTAAAATACATGGCCGTGGGTTCGGATGAAAAGGCCACTGTACTAGAAACCGAAGCTTCCAGTCTGCTTCATGATCCTATCCCTCTCCCGGAACCAATTGAAGAAGGGGAGGATCCCCCCGAAATTTTAACCCAGAAAGAGCGATATCAGAAGTCGGTCGAGCTTTATGGTGAGATCCTGGGAAAACATCCGGACACTCCAACCGCAATGATCGCCCAATACGAGATCGGGAATGTCTACTTTGAATTAGAAGAATTTGATCTGGCTTTAGAAGGGTATCGTACTTTTATTCAAAGGTATCCAGAAAAAAAAGATCTGGTTGCAATTGTTCAGCTTAAACTGGGATATCTTCAACAAAGAAGAGGGGATCACCAGAGCGCAAGAGATTCTTTTCGCGCGCTATACGAATCAGAGAGTGCGTGGAATCGGGATCAGGCCGGTTTTGAGTTGGCCCGGTCACTTGAAGAAGAAGGCACAGAGGAAAAGGCCAAGGAGATCTACGAAAAGATCTCAGAGGATTTCGCCCAATCTCCCTGGAGCGCAGAAGCCAAAGCCCGGTTTATTATGCTGACTTCATCTTTTGAAACAGACTCATCTTCTGACGATCTTTCCGCAGTCGAGGTCAGGGATGAGGCTGAAAAAGAAGCAGTCAAAGTAGAAGGTGAAGGTCTTGATGCGGAGAACGGACCGGTAGAATAATCTCAGCCCTGAGGTGAAGGCGGGTCGGTTGGTTCCTTACGGAATGACAAGATAATGTCCGGCCCGGATAATGCTGGTTTTTCTCAGCCGGTTGGCTTTGAGCAGTCGGCTCATTCTTATGGCGTATTTTCGTGCGATTGAACTAATCGTCTCACCCCTTCGGATGCGATGTTTATGTCCTCGACGGGTCGTCGTAAAACTTCTATTCGGGACAACAAGGGCCTGCCCCGGTTGAATCACGCTGGTTTTCCTGAGATGGTTGACTTGAAGAAGACGTCGTAGCGAAACGCGATATTTTCTTGCGATGGTGCTGAGCGATTCTCCCCGACGAACATGGTGGATGTCTGTATCGTCAAATCCATTACTGATTGTAAGACGTTGACCCGCCCGGATGAAGCCCCGTCTCGAAAGGGAATTTGCAACAAAAAGTGCCTGCATGCTGACGCCATATTTACGTGCGATAGAAGAGACGGTTTCCCCTCTGCGAACCCGGTGCTTGAAGGTTTTTCCAATGACAACCTTCTTCTCTTTTTCAGGAGAAAAGTTTGCCAAAAAGATCTCTTTCCTCCCCACAGGAAGTTTAAGGCGGTAAATAGAGAGGTTCGGGGGGGTGATTGAACGCTTCAGTTCGGGATTGAATGTTTTGAGCTCCTTAAGGGAGATATTGGACGCCTTTGCAATGGAACTCAGATAAGTCACTTGGCGGATGATCACCTCTTCGTGAGGAACCGGTTCCTCATATTTTACATGAAAGCCATATTTTTCAGGATCTTTAGCGATCAGGATGGCCGCCATGAATTTTGGAACGTAGTTGCGGGTTTCCCTGTGGATCCGCCTTGTTTTTCTGAGCTCCCAGAAATCTTTTGTCCGGGTCTTTCTGAGCGCCCGTCGAATCCGTCCTTCACCCGCATTATAAGAAGCCATTGCCAAGGGCCATGTGTCGAACATGCGATAGAGATCCTTGAGATATTTCGCGGCGGCGTGCGTGGACTTTACGGGATCGCGCCTTTCATCGATCCATCGATTAATTCTCAGGCCATAATTTTTCCCCGTCGCGCTAATAAACTGCCAAGGGCCTGAGGCCCTTGCACGGGAAAAGGCCTTTGGGTTAAAACCACTTTCAATCAAGGCGAGATAAACAAGGTCCTGAGGGAGGTCGTGCTCACGTAAGATCTCACGCATCATGGGAACATAGCGGCCTGAGCGGACGAGCCATTTTTCAAAGTTCTTTCTGAGTCGCGTCTGGAAGAGGAGAATGTATTTATCGACAGCCTTGTTCTGGATAATTGGAATGTCATAGGTAACAACGGGAGTGGGGAGCGGTTCAATTTTTGGTGCTTCTGTTCGGATCTCTTCTCCAGACTCGGAGTGAAATCCATCGGACGGCGGGTGTGAATCTATTTCTTCCAGTTCCTCAAGGGGTGTCTGTTCACTCTTTTTGTCTGCTTCCTCGTTATTTGTGGCCTCGATTTCTTTGAGCAAGGCTTCGATGACAAGATCTGTGAAGGGTTTTAGAAGGATGGGTCCGGGAAGAACCGGCTGGTTATTAGAGGTTTCTTCTGGGGTTTCCCCAATTGTTTTATCCAGAGCCTCAAATGAGGCTGCCGTGAATGGGATGAGAATGGTCGAATCCGGGATGATGGATTCATCAAAGGAATCTTCCGGAAGTCTGGCCGTGGTGCTTCCAAGCGGAGAGACAAAGGCAGACGCTCCAGGGGAGGAGACGAGAGGTAACAAGAGTAAAATGCCGATGATAAAATAATTACGCAAAAAAACCCCCTTAAGAATTGTATTGCTTTGGCAGTCAGAACCCCAGACTAGGATGCTCGGAAGATTTTCCGATTGATGATGTTTCTCTAATAATAACGAATATTCGATCATTGTCAAATAAATTCACCATAAATTACCAATAAAGTCTTAAACATTCATGGACATCCAGATGGATATTGGGCTAGATTGTATCTTTCCAAGATCAACGATTGATCTTGGGGCAAACCGCCAAATCGCCTGAAAGACAAGGACAGAGGCCATTAAGGACGACCGAAGCGGTGAGTAGGCTGTTAGCCGATAACGCAGTATTATCAGACGAATCGGCGGTTCCTAATTCCGCAATCGCGGAATTAGGAACCTTGATCGGCCTTGATCCTTTGATGAACCTTTAGTAAGTTAGGGGAATTCTGATCAGACCAAAAAGGGCTGTAAGCTTCATTTTACGAAAATATCCGGAATTCAGTCTTTATGTTAGGTTGCCACCGAAATTAAGCGAAAAATGATGAAAAGTCGTCTCTTTTTTGTATTTATTATTTTTTCAGGACTGGTTTTTGCTTTTGCCGGAGTTCCTTTCTACAAAGCACCGGAGAAGCTGGATTATCTGGAAAGAGTGGGGCTGATCGAAGCAACGGAGGTCCACTTAAGCGCAAAGATCTCGGAACGGATCAAGGCATTGCCAGTTCAGGAAGGAGACCACGTTGCGGCCAATACGCTTGTCGTACGACTGGATGACGAAGAAATGAAGGCCGAGGTCTTGCAGGCGGAGGCGAATGTTCGACGGGGTGAGGCGGAGTTGTTAAACGTAAAGGCAAAAATTGCGAAAGAGAAGGTCTACCTCAAGGAGGCAAAGCGAAACTTTAAACGGGTTTTCCACCTTCGAGAAGAAGAATTGGTTTCGATTTCCGACCTTGACCATGTGCAAACCTTACTTGATCTTTCCAGGGCAGAGCTCCATGCTGAAAAAACCGCGCTTCATTCAGCAGAGGCAGACCTTGCAGAGCGGCAGGCCCAGCTCCGCCTGGTTCAGGTCAGAGTCAAAGAAGGGATGATCTACACGCCTATTTCCGGTGTTGTAACACTGCGGGCCTTTGAGGTGGGTGAGATGGTCTCACCGGGCGTCACCATTCTGGCCATTATTGATCCCGAATCGATATGGGCGCGTGTCGATCTCGATGAAGGAGAGCTTGGAAAAATTCAACTGGGAAATCGGGCGGAGATTAGGGTCTCGTCCATGAAGGGAAGATCTTTTGAAGGAAGGGTTACCGAGATCGGCGAGGCCGGTGGATTTGCAACCCAGCGTGATACCACACGCGGGAGACAGGATATTAAAACATTTCGCATCAAAGTTCGGATTGCTTCTCCGACAGGTTTGTTGAAAGCAGGCATGACGGCAAAGGTTCGGATATTCTTCAAGGGTGCAATGGATGAGCGTCAGGTGGACAGGCAATAATGGCAAACGCGATTGTCGTTAAGGAATTGGTTAAGCGTTATGGTTCTCTGTACGCCGTCGATCATATTAGTTTCGAGGTGACGGCGGGGGAGTGTTTTGGTTCGCTGGGTCCCAATGGCGCCGGAAAGACAACCTTGATCCGTATGCTAACAGGACTCATTCGGAAAACAGAAGGGGAAGCCTTTGTCGCCGGGCACAATGTTACCATAAATCCGGATCAGGTTCGCCGCGCGATTGGAGTGGTTTCCCAGGCAATGACGACCGATCTTGATCTGAGCGGATGGGAAAACCTCGACATCTACGCGAGATATTATGAAGTTCCCCTGAGGGAGAGGAAGGCCCGAATCGGGATGCTCCTGGACCTAATCGGATTGGCACCCCGGGCCGGAGATCTGGTTGCGACCTACTCAGGCGGGATGCGGCGGCGGCTTGAGATCGCGAGAGGATTGATTCACCATCCCAGAATCCTTTTCCTTGACGAACCGACCATTGGTCTTGATCCTCAGTCACGTCGTGTCGTGTGGGAATTGCTTCAGCAATTTCGCCGGGAAGAGGAATTAACCGTTTTTTTGACGACGCATTATATGGATGAAGCAGATCTTCTTTGCGATCGTATTGCCATTATTGACAACGGGAAGATCATCACAATGAATACCCCCGAAAACCTCAAGAAGGAAATCCCAGGGAATGATATCATTAATGTGACATTCGAGGGGGGAAATACAAATGAACAGATTGAAACGATCATCGGGGAAGTAGAATCCCTCCCTTTTGTTCATCAAGTCATCCGTCATCAAGGCGGAAAAAAAAACGAACCTGAGATTCTAAATATTTATTCCGACAATGGAGCGCAAGCTATTCCGATATTATTGAAAAGCCTGCAGGTGCGTGGAATGAAGGTCCTGGCGATGGGATTAAAACAGCAGACACTGGAGGACGTCTTTATCCACTATACCGGACGATCCATTCGCTCGGAAGGCGGGCAAAAAGTAAATTATCTGATCGGCGCAGGATTACCGAGACGGTGGGGGAATTAAACATGATGCGGGTTTGGGCCTTTGTTGAGCGGGATTTAAGGAAGTTCGTTCGGAACCCCCTGGCCATGTTCTCCACAATCCTGCTCCCGATTGTTTATCTCCTTATTATTGGAAACGCGTTTCAGGGGACACTCAAAAATTTGCCTCTGGCCGTGGTCGATCTGGATCATGGCCCATATTCGAGGCGAATGCTGGACCGTCTTTATTCGATTGAGGCCGGCCCGAAAACCATTCGCGTCATTGCTGAATATGATCCGGCGGTGGCGGAGGCCGATGTTCGATCCGGAAAATTGAAAGGGGCGTTGATTATCCCGCCTCATTTTTCAAGAGACATTTTGCGTGGGACCGGTCCTCAGCTCGGCCTGCTCCTTGACAATACCGATTCGGTGGCTGCAATCGCCCTGAACCAGGCCGTGTCAGGGGCGCTCGCTTTTCTGGAGATTGACTCTGTCCCGATTCGTGCCGACTTAAAGGCGCCACGTGTTCTTCCTGTCGAATTGTACCGGAGAATTGACTATGATGCTTCGATTGTTCCGGGGGCGGTCATCATGTCCATTTTTATGGGGGCGATGATCACAGGGGCCTTCAACCTGGTGATGGACCGCTACCTCGGGGTTCATGAATCCTATCTTTCTACCCCCCTAACAAGAAGAGATATCGTACTTGGAATCATGATCTCCGGCGTTCTCGTCACAACACTTGTGGGACTCTTTGTTCTGGGTGCTGGAATCTGGCTGACCGGGTTGCCGGTAGCGGGCGGCGCGGCTTCTTTTTTTGCTGTCCTTCTGGTGATTGTCCTGACGGCCCTGGGTCTTTTAGGGATGATGTGTATACTCATGTCGCGTGTTGACCACCCCAGGATTGTCGGTCTGTTTGGTGGATTCCTGAATATCATTCTCTTCTTTCCAAGCGGTGCAGTGTATCCGATTGAGAGTTTTCCACCCTGGCTGCGTGCGTTTACACGATACAACCCGGAGACCTATGCCGTTCACGCATTAAAGTCAATTCTTTTCAAAGGGGCACAATGGGATGCCATTCAGGGCGATCTTGCTTTCCTGGGGGGCTTCACTCTGGTGATGTTTCTTTTATCAACCTGGATGTATAGGAGAACACTTTAAGGAAGCTCTAGTTAAGTCTGGATTGGATTGTTCTGGAGATGAAATGTTTCGATTCAAGGCGCGAATCGCAGGGAATAGCCTGTTATTTGGAAGAACCACGCCCCGAAGGCGAGGATTCTTCGACACGAAACGAAAAAGATCTTTAATCTGTATTCGCTCGCTATGCGTGTTCAAGATTTGTAACACAGAAGCGGGGCATTTTAGCCCTGAAAAAATAATTCATGACATAATTAGAGGTTCCTAAAGGATGGAGACAATGACAGGCAAAGAGATACCGTGGTTCATTGTGGTAATTGGAGGTATTTTTGTTTTGCAGTTCGGAGGAGTACCCGCTTTCGCTGCACGAACCGTTACGCTCGAAGAGGCCTATCATTTGGCCTTGGAAAAGAGCGAATTCATCCTGATGTCCGAGGAAGATGTCATGCAGGCTGAAGATGAGAAAAATCGTGCAAGAAGCGCCCTCTTTCCTTCAATAAAGGCAGATCTGAATTATCAACGTCGTGTGGAGTCCAAATCTACAGGAACCTTCCTTTTAAGGTCTGAAGTGAATGAAGATGTTCAGGTTACGGTGACCCAAGAGCTTTATTCCGGCGGTCGCGCAATGGCAATCTTGCGAAAGTCAAACCTTGGAATACGAGGAAAGATATTCAGTCTTCGCCTGACGGGAGAGGATCTTCTCTTTAATATTGCACAGGCTTATTACGAGGCATTAAAAGCGAAGAATAATGTCAGGATCGAAGAAAAAGAAGTAAGGCGATTAGAAGTGCATCGTCGAAGTGCAGCAAAACGCGTTCAGGTTGGGGAAGCGACGAAATTGGTCTTGTTGCAGGCGGAGACGGAGTTATCGGGCGCAAAGGCGAAACGGGTCCGGGTAAAAAATACCTTTTCTGAAGCGAAAGATCAAGTAGCTCTTCTGGCGAGGATCGAGGGGTCTTTTGATCTGGTTGCCCCTGGCGAGATTCCCCTTCCGGATCGATTGGAAGAAGAATGGCTCATGACCGCTGAAGAGAATCGCTATGACCTCAAGCAAAGCACGATCGATATTGATACTGCCCAAGAAGACATTCTTGTGGCCAAAGGAAGTTTTTATCCCTCTCTCTCGCTTGAAGCCTCGTATCAATATAGGGATCAGGATCCACAAGGATCATTCCTGATCCAAGATGATGTATGGGCCGTTGCCAAGCTGTCGATTCCTATTTTTGATGGCATGCTCCGGAATGCGAAACTGGCGCAGGCAAGGTCAAGGTCCCGGCAAAGGAAACTCCGGAAGGAACTTCTGAAGGATGAGATTTCTGTCGAGGTCCGCCGGTCACTGTTGAACCTGATGACCCTGATGGGAGAGGTTGTGCATTTGAAGGAGAGGGTCCGGTTTGCGAGTGAAACTTTCTCTCTTGCATCGCGTCAGTTTGACGTTGGCCTGGGAACCAGCCTTGAGGTTTTGGATGCCAATGCAACGCTCCTCGACGCGGAACGTCAGCTTTCGAATACCCGCTTTGACCGGGAGATTGCGATATTACAATTGAAGAAGAGCGGTGGAGTTTTTTCTCCGGTGGCTAATATCGGAAGCACTGAATAAATCATGAATTGATTTTTCAGGGCAAAAATGTACCGCTTCTGTGTTGCAAATCTTGAACACGCATAGCAAGCGTGCGGAGTTAGCGAGCGAATACAGACTAAAGATCTTTTTCGTTTCGTGTCGAAGAATCCTCGCCTTCGGGGCGTGGTTCTTCCAAATAAAAGGCTATTCCCTGCGATTTGTGTCTTAAATCGAAACATAAGATCTCCTGAAAATTCAACCCAGACTTAATCAGAGCTCCCTATAGTTACTCCTTGAAATTGTTCTTTCTCCTTTGTATTATGATGAAGCGACCGGGGAGAGTGGAGATGCGCTATGCCTGCCACAGGACATCAGAAGAGGGGGAACTTCCCCGAATTCTGTTTTACTCGGTCCTCCTCCACTATGTTGTTTTCTACATTATGTTCGGAAATCCCTTCCTGATTCAGAGACCTTCTGAGGGGACTTCCCCGGGTGCGCGTTTCTTTGATGTTCAGTTGCTTTCTCCGCCTCCGCAAGCGCCGCCCGGCGGACCAAAACCTGTGCCGGTGAATCGGAATATATCGCTTGGCGGAAGTCAGGTAAACTTGACTGAAGCAGAAATATCCCGGCTCTTTGAAGTCCCGGAAGGTTTTCGCGATGGAAAGGCGCTGCCTGTGGCCTCCAAACCTCCTTCCGTGGTCGATCAGTCCCTTGATGATGGGATCAGCGTCGTCGATCGAGTCAACACACCGCCCGAAGCCGAACAGATAAGCGTCCTCAAAAGTACGACAAAAGATCTTCCCGCAAATGTGACCGGACCTGACGATTGCCTTTTGAAAGTTGTCGGCATGGTCTGTCCGAACGGAGATGCGGCCTGCATCGCTGCCTACAAGGAATTCTGCGCCAGCCTGGCAAAGTAAAGAGTTGTTCTCTCACTTACAGGCGATGGCCTGAACTGGTTTTCCGATAAAGATTCCATTGATCCGTTCCATACTTTTCTTTGATGAGCCGTTCCGTGGATTCTGTTTCTTCTGTTGTCAATTGTCCTAAAACAAAATGAATCTGCAAGGCTGTTTCAAATCCTGTTTTCATTGCTCGTTCCAGTGATCCCATCTCAGGGAGGGTTGGCAGTAGCTCCGCCAGAGTGATCTGTTTATCCGAAGCCATCCGTGGCCCTTCTTTCGGAAAAGTTTCCGATCCCGGAATCCACGCCTCAAGAATGAGTGAGCCGTGTTGAAGAAAATGAGCCTTCCAGCGTCGTTGGGCGCTCCCGATCAGTTTCTTCCCTCGGGCAGTAATTTCGTACCCGGAAGTTGCCGCAAAACAAAGAGGGTCTTTCTTCCGTGCGAGACGCCGACCTTGTGATGGCCCATGGATCTTTCCCTCCGTCCCGATCTCTTGTAATCCAGCCAGGAGGCCTTTCGCGATGGAATGAAAAGTTCTTTTGATCCCGCCGGAAAAGAGCGGATCTTTTGTACTTGCAATAACGGAGTAGGTCATTTCACGGTCATGCAGAAGGCCTTGTCCACCCGTCATCCTTCGAACGATGTTCACATTTAAACGATTCAAATAGTCGAGCCAGTGGGTGTCCAGGGTCTGAAAAGAACCAATCGAAAATGTGGGTCTTGACCATTGGTACAGCCGAAGCGTCGGAGGGACTTTTTTTTTAGAAAAGGCGATGGCAATTGCCTCGTCAATTGCCATGTTTCTCGCAGGGGCTAGGGGAGGGTTGATGATAAGACGCCAGGTGATCTTGCGATTGGATGATGTTTCCATAAAGACTCAAGAGAATAATAGCTATTCCAAATGAAACTCACACAGCATGTTTTGTTTAATGAACAAATGTTAAATAGTGAGGCAGGTGCATTATAAGTGAACACGCACAGTGGGCGCAATCTCGTCTCTCTTGGCAAGGCTTTCAATTGACAACATTTCACCCGCCGTGCTAATCTCCGACCCCATGAAACGAAGCCATTATTGCGGTCAACTGACTGCGAAACAAATTGATAAAAAGGTTGTCCTCAACGGCTGGGTCCACCGCCGCCGGGATCATGGAGGCTTGACCTTTATTGATCTTCGTGACCGCGAAGGCTTGGTCCAAGTGGTCTTTAATCCGCAGATCTCAGAGGCGATCCATCAGCAGGCCCATACGCTCCGATCAGAATTTGTGATCGAGATTAAAGGGAAGGTTGCGCTTCGTCCAGAGGGGACAAAGAACAAGGATCTTCCGACCGGGGAGATTGAAATCCTTGCCGATGACCTTGTGATTCTTAACCCGGCACTTACTCCGCCTTTTTCAATAGAAGATGAAGGGGAACCCTCAGAAGCGCTTCGTCTGAAATACCGTTATCTTGATCTGCGCCGTCCATCTGTACAGAAAAATCTGATCCTGCGGCATCGCCTGTCGAAAACGGTGCGTCGTTTTCTAGATGAACGGGACTTTCTGGAGATCGAAACCCCTTTCCTCACAAAGAGTACGCCCGAGGGAGCGAGAGACTATCTTGTTCCGAGCCGTATGAACAGCGGCGAATTTTATGCGCTCCCCCAATCGCCCCAGTTGTTCAAACAGATCCTGATGGTCGCCGGATTTGACCGCTACTACCAGGTTGTCCGCTGTTTCCGGGACGAAGATCTGCGGGCTGACCGGCAGCCGGAATTTACCCAGATTGATATCGAGATGTCCTTCATTGAGCGGGAAGATATTCTTTCAATGATGGAAGATTTCCTCAAGACCATCTTTTCAGAGCTAAAGGAAACTACGATTGAGACCCCCATCCCGAGGCTTACCTATAAAGAAGCAATGGAACGTTTCGGCGTCGATAAACCTGATCTTCGCTTCGGCCTCGAATTAAAAGACCTTTCGGACTTGGTTTTGAAATCCGATTTCAAGGTCTTTCGTCAGGCGGTTGAAAACAAGGGGAGTGTGCGGGGGATCAATGCCAGGGGGCTGGCGAAGCTGTCAAGGAAAGAGATTGAGGTATTGACCCAAAAGGCAATGGAACTGGGCGCAAAAGGGCTTGCCTGGATGAAGGTGACACCAGAAGGGTTGGAGGCCCCGATTGCCAAGTTTCTCAAGCCGGAACTGTTAAAGGAGATCGGTGAGCGGCTCGAAGGGGTACCTGGCGATCTGCTCCTCTTTTGCGCCGACAATGATGAAGTGGTTTATCAGGTTCTTGGAGGTCTTCGTCTGGTCCTGGGCAAACAGCTCAAACTGATCGATCCAACGGCGTTTAAGCCGCTTTGGGTCACCGATTTTCCGCTCCTTGAATACAATGAGGACGAAAAGAGATACGTCGCCCGGCACCATCCTTTTACAGCCCCAATGGATGAAGACCTTGAACTTCTTTCCACAGACCCGCCGAAAGTACGGGCGAAGGCCTATGATCTAGTCTTGAACGGTGTTGAGATCGGCGGTGGGAGTATTCGTATTCACAAAAGAGAGGTTCAAATGAAGATGTTCGACCTCCTCGGGATAAAAAAAGAAGAGGCCGAATTGAAATTTGGATTTTTGCTGGAGGCCTTTCAATATGGCGCACCGCCGCATGGCGGGATCGCCTTCGGTTTCGACCGAATCGCTGCAATCCTGGCCGGTGTTGATTCCATCCGGGAGGTCATCGCCTTCCCAAAGACCCAAAAAGGAATCTGCATGATGACCAACGCCCCCTCATCTGTCACCTCTCGGCAACTCAAAGAACTCCACATCCGAAAAGAATCTATTCTCTAAGATTTTCTCCCTAGGGAAAAACGATTTAATCAACGTAAGTATTTAGCATGCCTATATTTTGGCTTCGTGAGACCCATCCATCAGGGCAAGGCGCGAGGAGCGCAGAACCGCAACGTATGTGTCTATACGTGAGGATTCGAGCACCACAGCACCATAGCCATGGAAGAAAAGGTGGGTATACTGGATACTTACTAATCAACAAAGGTAATGACGGAGTGCAGTCCTGATGTTCCGGAGGGGAAGGCGCGGGCGATGAAATCGCTCTGAACGCGTCCAAGGTGATCGACGGCACGTGAGGTGATTTGATATGAGCCGGGTTTTGGGCTTTTCCAGTTGTATTCCCAGAAGACCCAGGAATAGGGAGAAGGGGTGTGTTGCAGGTCTGTCGGCACCCAGGTTTTCCCGCCATCGAAGGTCAACTCGACTGTGCGAATCCCGTTGTATCCGGAACAGGCGAGTCCCCGAAGGGTATAATCCCCGGTCACGGTATTGTAATCCCCCGGATCGTCTATTCTTGAAGTGACCTTTACCGTTCCATCATCGCTCCAGCTCTTCTTTTGCCAATATCCCTTGTAATCATAATTAAGCAGTTCAATCCTCTCAAGCCATTTGACATTTTTAATGCCGTAGATTCCGGGGACGACGGCGCGAAGCGGAAAACCATGTTTCATGGGCAGTTGCTTTCCATTCATGGCATAGGCGAGGAAGACATCGTAGTTCAGCGCCCGATCAAGGGTGATGCTGTCCGAATAGTCGTCGGCGCCGAACATGGCCACATCCACGACCGACGAAAAGGGCATTGCCTCTTCGATCAGCGATTTCAGGGTGACTCCGGTCCAGACGGCGTTGCTGATCTGATCTCCGGCAGGCACATTATCAATGCACTGTAGGGTGACCATCTTTTCCATCGCCGGGCGCTTGAGGATATCGTTGTAGGTCAATCTCAGCGGTTTTCGAACTTTGCCCTTAATCTGCAAGGTCCAAGTGTCGACATTCACTTTCTCAAAACCGGAATATTGAACGAGGTAGAAGTCCTCATTAGAGGTGATAAAGGAGGTCTTTTTCGGAGGACGCGCAAGAAAACGCTTCATGAAAAAATTGGCAGCCTCGGCTCTCCCAGGCAAGAGTGCCGCCGCAATCCCCGCGCCGGAGTATCGAAGGAAGCGCCTCCGATCCAGGGCATCTGGAACAATAATGCCTGATTTTGTCTTCATATATGACGTATTATAACGACCTAATAAAAGCTTTGCAAGCCGATCTTGTGAAGACCTGGAATTGACAGTCAAAATCCCCTATGCTACCCTCAGCAAAATTTGACTCGGGAGGACAGTATGGTCGATTCAGAATTGACCCATTTTAATAGAGAAGGACGTGCCAGAATGGTCGATGTCTCGGGAAAACCGGAGACACATCGCACGGCGGTCGCAACCGGTATGGTCTTCATGAAGCCGGAGACCCTGGCGAGGATCGAAGAAGGAAAGATTGCGAAAGGGGATGTTCTTGCCGTGGCCCAGGTGGCAGGTGTGATGGGAGCCAAGAAGACCCCTGATTTGATCCCCATGTGCCATCCTTTGCTCATCACCAGTGTCGATATCAGTTTTAAAATTCACCCCAAACAGGAAGAGCATTCCGCAGCGATTGAAATCAATGCGACAGCGAAGACTTCGGGTCAGACTGGCGTCGAGATGGAGGCGATGACGGCGGTTTCCATAACGGCCCTGACCATCTATGATATGTGTAAGGCCATTGACAAGGGAATCAGTTTCGGTCGGATCGGCCTTATTTCGAAGAGTGGGGGAAAGTCGGGGTTATATACCCGTTCGGAACTTCTTCTATGATTAGCCACGGCAGGGGTTGATTAAGCCTATGACAACAAGATGTGTGTTGCTTCGTCACGGAGAGACCGATTATCCCCGCGACCGGTATTATTGTGACTCAAAGGAAGATCCGCCTCTGAACAAAATCGGCCAAAAGCAGGCAGAAAATTGGGTTGAATTCCTGCAAGGCATTCCGTTTGTTGCAATATATATGAGCCCTTCCCGGAGAACACGTGAGACGGCCCAGACGGCGACGGAGGGAGGCTCCCTGAACCTCATGACCATGAAGGATTTACAAGAGAGAGATTTCGGGGGATGGGAAGGGCTCACTTTAAAAAAGATTCGGGAAGATAAGCCTGATGAGTGGCAGGCCTTAAGAGATGATCCCCTGAACTTCCATCCTCCGGGAGCGGAGTCCCTGAGCGATTTTTCTGCCAGGGTCAATGACACCATGCAATTGCTCCTATTTCGCCACCCGGGTCAGACCATTCTGATTGTCACGCATGTCGGCCCGATCCGAATGATTGTCAGCGCCGCGCTGGGCCTTCCTCTGGAAAATTATAAACGCTTGGTGGTCGGATATTGTTCAATCACAGAAATTGACTATACTGCAAGTTGGCCCAATCTGATCTCCTTTTCCAAAAAACCGGATGGCTCATAAGAAAATGGCAAAACAAAAAGGGAAAAAAGAATCTAACACGCTCGACCCGATGCGGGTCATGAGTATCAGTTCTGCCTATTGGCAGTCCAGAATCCTGCATACGGCACAGCGTATGGATGTCTTCACGCGGCTCAAGGGGAGGGCGGCCACGGCCGCGGAACTGGCGGCCGAGTGCAAGGCCGATGCGCGGGGAATGGAAATCCTACTGGTGGCCGTGGTTTCTCTCGGCCTGTTAAGCCGGAGGGCTGGAAAATATCGAAATACGGCACTTTCCCGAACTTTCCTGGTACAGGGAAGCCCTAAATACCAAGGCGGAATTATATCGATGTTTGACGGCTGGTACGATGCCTGGGGAGATCTGGAAAAAGCAGTGAAGACGGGCCGGCCTGTTGTCGATAAACCCCACGATCAGGGACCGGCGGCGCTTCGACAATATATCTATGGAATGCATTACCGCGCCCTAGCCCAGGGGGCACTCCTCGCCGAAAAGATTGACCTTTCCAAGAGAAGAAGTCTCCTGGATGTGGCCGGAGGCCCCGGTACATTTTGCATCAAGTTCTGCCAGAAATTCAAGAACCTCACTGCCACTGTTTTTGATCTGCCCCAAACCCTGAAGATTACCCGTGAGATTCTTTCTACATTTAAAATGGAGCACCGCATCACCCGCAGGCCGGGCGATTACCTGAAAGATTTATTCGGAGAAGGCTATGACAGTGTCCTTCTCTCATCGATGTTCAATCAGGAATCCCCGGAAGTGATCCGGAAAATTCTCCTTAAATCCTATACCGCGATTGACCGGAAAGGGCTCATCCTGGTTCAGGACCAGATGCTCAACAAAGAAAAGACCGGTCCGCTCCTTGCTGCTGTGATCGGTGTGAATCAACTGATCCATACCCCGGGCGGCGCGGCGCATTCCGAAAAAGAAGTTGCAGAATGGATGAGGGAGGTTGGTTTTCGAAAGATCAAACCGATACACCTTCCTCCGCCGAGTCCTTTCACGGTACTCCTCGGCGAAAAACCGTAAGGCTCCAGCATGCCTCCCTTTTCCTCCATGGCTGCGTTGCTGAGGTGCTCGATTCTCGCGTAGAGAAACTACGCTGTGGTTCTCCGCTCCTCAGGCCTTGCCCTGAAGAAAAATGCAGGCATACTGGAGCCTTACGAAAAACTTTAATTGGAGATTATAATAATGAGTCGCTTAGGAATTACCCTTCTTAGTACCGTTCTCTTAATTGGTTTCTCTGGAAATGGCCCCGCCCTTGCTTTGGCAGAAGAATCGCCAACGACCCCCGCTAAAAAACTAAGCGGTGCAGAAATTATACGGCAATCAAAAGATCTCATATACAGGGTGGATGATCAGAAAAATACTGTCATTTTGAACCTGATAGAACGGGATGGTGCAAAGAAGAAGATCGTTGCAACCCGTTATTGGAAAAATTACAGAAGTGAGGGAGGATTTGACAGCAAGATGCTCCTTCTCACTGATTTTCCACCGGATTCTCGCGGTGTCGCCTTCCTGATATGGGATTATTCCGAGAAGGACAAAACGGATGATCTCTGGCTCTATCTTCCCGCCCTTCGGATGGTTCGGAGGATCTCGGTTCAGGATCAGAATGATGCCTTCCTGGGATCAGACCTGACTTTTGGCGACATGGGGCAACGTCGGATTGATGAGGATGACCATCTTTTTTTGAAAGAGGAGACCTATCGCGGCGTACGGACCTATGTCGTGGAGAGTGTTCCAAAAGAGAAGGTCAGTATCTACAGTAAAAAAATCTCATGGATTTCCAAAGAAGACGGAACCATCCTGAAGATCGATTATTATGACCGCAACCGGAAGCTTCTCAAGAGGCAGACAATTGACTGGCAGATACTCAACAACCTGCATGTCTGGAAAAAGACCCATGTGACCAACGTTCAGAACGGTCATCGCACCATATTTGAGGTGAGCGATCTGGAACTTAATATCGGTCTGAAAGACAGTGATTTTTCTGAACGAAGACTTAAAACCGGTGTTCGGAGGTAGTGCGCTCCCAAAGATGCATCGATTCATATCATCCTCAGGAGGGCCGTCAGGCCCTCCTTTTTGCATCGTCCCTCTAATTCCCCCTCCTCTGCCCTTTTCTGTTGCTATTTTCTTGATTTTTTAATTATTTTCAGTAGACTGTCACAATGCCTTTTAACCTGAGTGACGCATGAAATCCTTTATTGAGAAAACGGTTCGCCATCCCTATATCGTGATGTCGTTGATACTCGCCATCACGTTTTTCTTCCTTTTTCAGATTAAAAATATCCAGATGATGTTTGATCCAAACGCCATCCTTCCCCAGGACCACCCCTATGTTCAGCTCAATAACAAGATTGAGGCGTCCTTTGGCGGCAGCCGCATCGTGGTCATCGGAATTCATAACAAGAAGGGGGATATCTTCAATTCGTCGACCCTGTCGAAGATACGAGACATCACGGAGGCCGTCAAAAGAATTCCCGGCATCAAGGAAGAGAATGTTGTCAGCATCGCCGACCGAAAGGTCAAATATGTCGTCGGGACGAAAGATCAGATCGAGATTACCCAACTGATGCACGAGGGTGTTCCGGCCACCTCCGAGGGCCTGGCGAAACTTAAAGAGCGGGTCTATTCAAATCCGCTCTTCCTGAACAGCCTGGTTTCAAAAGATGGTAGCGCTGCGGCCGTCATCGTCGACTTTACGCAAAAAATTCCAGAAGATGAATATCCGGACGAAGAAACGGGTGTTGCGGCAGAAACCACCCGGGCATCCGCGGGAGGGGAAGCGCCGGCGGTGAAGGCGGAAGAGGGATGGGGGAACTGGCAAAGCGGCGATCCAGACTCACACTGCGGCGCCTGGATGAAAAACACACCGGGGGCCTGGCTTGCCGACTCCCTGATTCATTGTCAACTCCAGGATATCATCGCATTGCATGCGGATGACGAACATATGATCACGCTCGGCGGAATGCCGATTGTCCTGTCCTATTTTGAGGCCGATTCCTGGCGGATGCTGGTCTTTCTCTTTCCGCTCTCGGTTTTGATTATCGGCATCCTTCACTATATCGCCTTCAAGACCTGGCAGGGAATGCTGGTCCCCCTCCTGACATCTTTACTGGCCGTGGCCTGGGCGATGGGGCTGATGGGGCTGACCGGTACGCCGCTCGATCCCTGGAACGCAATGACGCCCATCCTCATTATGGCCATTGCCGCCGGACATTCCGTACAGATCCTGAAAAGATACTATGAAGAGTACGAGCGTCTGGGTGATGTCAAACAGGCCGTCATTGATTCTATGACCTATATCGGCCCGTCCCTGTTTACGGCAGCCCTGACCACGACCGCGGCGTTTGCTTCCCTGATCACCTTCAAGCTAAAAACATTTCAGGCATTTGGTCTCTTCACGGCCTTTGGCGTTCTCAGTGCCCTGGTCATAGAACTCACCTTCATCCCGGCCATTCGCTCTCTCCTCCGTCCTTCCCTCAAGGAAAAGAAACTCAGTACTGCACGATCAGACCCCGCTGCCCGTCGACCGGATCTGCTCGACCGTTTCCTGGCGAGTATCGCGACGCAGGTTGCCGGACCGGGACGGTGGAAGATCCTGATCGGAGCGGTTCTTTTCTTTGCCATCTCAATTGTCGGCACGCTTAAGGTCCAGGTGAGCAACAGCAATCGTTCGCAATTTTTTGAATCGACACAGCTTCGGAAGGATGAACGCGCGATCAACGAAAAGTTTGCAGGCACCTCTACCTTCTATGTTCTTCTGGAGGCAGAGAAAGAAGGGGCGCTCAAAACCCCGGAGGTGGCCATGGCCATTGATCGGCTCCAGCGCCAGATGGAGGAGATGGAAGAGGTTGGCAAGACAGAATCCTATGTCGATTATGTTAAACAGATGAATGAGACCATGAACCTAGGTGACCCGGCCTATCATCGTGTTCCGGATTCCCAGGGGGAGATCGCCCAGCTTCTCTTCCTCTATTCCGTTTCCGGGAATCCGGCTGATTTTTCGCGTCTGATGCGGCCGCAGCAGGACGAAGCGGTGATCTGGGTCTTTTTGAAAAGTGACGATACCCGCTTGGCGGAAAAAATGATCGGCATGATAGACCGCTTTCAAGAGACCGATTTTAAAGGGCTTGATGTGAAAATGGGTGTTGCCGGAAGCTCTCCGGTCGTCGTCGCGCTCAACCAGGAAATCATCCGTGGAAAGGCGAAAAATATCATCCAGATCGCAGTGATCACCTTCCTGATTATCGCCTTCGTCCGGCGTTCCTTCCTGGGCGGGATTTTTGTCTTGATCCCCCTTTCGCTCTCCGTTCTGATTAATTTTGCCGTCATGGGCTTCGCCGGAGTGGCGCTTGGCATCGGGACGGCAGCCATCACCGCCATGGCGGTCGGCATTGGGGCGGATTACGAGATTTATCTGATCTTCAGATTTCGGGAAGAGTATTTAAAACGGGGGAATATAGAAGAAGCGGTCCGCATCACCCTCCAAACCTCTGGAAAGGCGATTATCTTTGTCGCGCTGGCGGTTTCATCCGGGTATGCTTTACTCGCCTTCAGTGGGTTTTATCTCCACATGGAAGGGATACTTGTTCCCCTGGCAATGTTGACAAGCTGTCTGGGTGCCCTGATCATCCTTCCAGCGCTGGTCGTTGTCTTCAAACCGAACTTTGTTTTTGGAAAAAAAACTTTTGAAGCAAAGCCTGAGAATGCCATCGCCTGATCGGAGTTTGAGCCGCGTGAGACGAAGCAAAACTTTTTATAAACACCCCCTGCTGATGACGGGGGCACTTCTCCTTTTCTTTTCAGTGGTCGGATTTTCCGGGCTTGGCTTTGCGGCGGAAGGGTCGACCTTGAGCGTTTCCTATACGATCGGAACCTACCAACCTTCGCTGGATGGCCTAAATAAGGTCCTGGGGGACCCGGGCAGGGGAATCCTTCAGGACCCGAATTATCTTCTGCCGAGAAGCCGACTTCTACCGGCAGAAGCGCGGAATATTGTGACGCCGGAGATTGCGGGAAACATCAACTACGGCCTCGAGGTGGAGTGGAAGGCAAAGGCCCGGATTTCACTGGTCGGAACCTTGTCCCTTTGGACTGGAGAGTCACAGGCAAGTGATACGGTCAGTCTCTTTCTGCGCCAGGATTTCCCGCCTCGAAAATTTTCTAGAACGGCGCGTTATGATCTCTCAATCACTCAGATTTGGCTGGGATGGAAATACGATCTCTTTCACGACCCTGAACAAGGCCGTTTCTTTATCAATATCGGACTCATCGGAATCTCAATCGCCAATCTGACCATGGACGCCATTGTTCGTGTCGACGCGAATGATATCGACCCGGATCTGGTCTTTACCTCAATAAGTTCGACGGAGGCGAGAGGGGTTGCGTTTACCTCCAGGTTAGGGGTGGGCGGAGAATATTTTGTTACCGAATGGTTTTCTTTCGGCGTGAATGCGAACTATGTGATCGGAAGCAGCTCGCGCATCAAGGTAAGACGGCATTTTCGTTCCGGCTTCTCAGATGTCCCGCCGCCGCCTTCTGAGACCACAGATCTGGGCAATGTTCCGCCGGTGCCGGAAAATGGCGATCTGATCACAGAGGCAAATATCCGTTCTCAGAATATTTCTGATTTTTGCGATCCGGGAGACGACATCGGAGGTTGCGGCCGCGGGTCCGGGCGGCCTCTCGAACTCGACCTCAACGGATTCCAGGTCAACGCGGCATTCCGCTTTTATTTCTAAATTTAGTGACCCTTTTTTCTGTTGTCTTGTAACGATTCAGCATGCCACGATTTTGGCTTCGCGAGACCTATCCTTCAGGGAAGGCACAAGGAACGCAGAGCCACAGCGCATGTGTATACGCGAGGATTCGAGTATCACATGAAACGCCGCCTTGGAGAAAAAGGGGGATGTGCTGAATTGTTGCGGTACTTTTTTCTTGACACGTTTGTTTAATCCTTATAGAATCAATGAAAATTAAAGGAATTATGAGTCCGATCCTGCCAATAACTAGATGATCCAGGAGGTCTGATGCAGCCCTTGGTCGATGCTTACCAGCGCGAAATCACATACATGCGTGTTTCTATCACTGATCGGTGTAATCTCAGGTGTGTCTATTGCATGCCGGAAGAGGGGCTTGACTGGACTCCGACCGATGAACTTCTTACCTATGACGAGTTGCTCCGGATCATTACCGTTGCCGCACGAAGAGGCTTGCGAAAGATTAGGGTTACGGGGGGCGAACCGCTGGTCCGGAAGGGCGTTGTTGAATTTATAGATCGCCTCAACCGTGTGCCGGGCATCGAAGAAATCGCCCTGACGACTAATGCCGTCTTCCTGAAGGATATGGCCGCAGACCTCTTCAAGGCCGGTTTGCGGGGCATCAACATCAGCATCGACTCTCTCAATCCGGATACCTTCGCGAAGATCGTTCGGCGTGACATCTTCGACAAGGTATGGGAAGGGATTGAAGAGGCCGAGCGTGTTGGTTTTACCCCGCTAAAGCTTAATGTCGTCCTTCAGCAGGGGGTCAATGACCACGAAGCCATCGATTTTGTAAACATCACCCGTACGAAACCCTACCATGTCCGCTTCATCGAATATATGCCTTGTGCCAACTGGGATACCTGGGTCAAGGCTTACAAGCCTTTTCAGGCCGTCGTCGATGAAATTGAGACCCTGACTGGAAAGATGATCCCGATCAACGGTGCGAATGAAGGCAACACCGGCCCCGCTGAAAACTTCCGCATTCCTGGCGCACCGGGAATTGTCGGTTTTATCCATGCGGTCAGCCACGACTTTTGCGATACCTGCAACCGCGTCCGCCTGACAGCCAACGGCCAAATTCGCCCCTGTCTTTTTTCTGAAATCGCGGTCGATTTCAGAAATGCGCTCAGAAATGGCTGCAGTGATGAAGAGATTGAAGGGCTGCTCGCTCAGGTTCTTTATGTAAAACCGGAGTATCACGAACTGGATATGATCCCCGAGGAGAAAAAACTCACCACAATGGTGAACCTTGGCGGGTGAATTATGTATTGAATGCTATACTGTCTTACAGAGTAACGTCATTGAGGTTTTGAGAACTAAAATAAATAGCTAGGGGGGGTGACGTGTACAAAATCAAATCTAAAGCATGGCATGTGTCGTCGGGCATCGCTGTAGCGGTTTTATCTCTCGGCATCATTGCGTTTTCGGTGGGAGATGCCTACGCGCAAACAAGTGACTTCTTCTCAAGTACGCAATCAACGGATAAAAGGGCGGGACTGGGAAGTGCGGTTGTTGCGCCTGGAAGTGTCGCGGCAACCAACCCCGGGTTTAATCCTTGTAGTGGGGGAGGACTTCTCCCGGCAACGCGCGATGCGGGGGGGGCATGTTTAAATGCTGATGGGACCTCTCTACTGAGTTTAACCAACTTAACGGCAACTTTTCAACAGGCCGGACCGGGTGCCATTACGGATAATATGTTTGGGATCGTATCGGGAGCCGATGCGAGTCTTACACCGATCACGACAGGTAAATGTGGAAAGCTGACCAATGCTGCTCTCGGAGGACTGAACTGCGGCTCTCTCCGCATTACGCCCGACGCACAGGGGCAGGTCATTCCATCATTTCCGGCAGCAAACACCCTGACTTCAATTCAGAGTGGGAACTTCGATCTGGCGTTTGATTCAAATCCGCTCCTTGCCGGGCATATGGGTATGAATTTGACCAACCGATTTGTCTGGATTCCGAATGCCACGGGTAGCACCGCTGCTGTGGGAACCCAAATAGCATGTGCTGCATTGGCGGGAGGAAGTGGCACAACGCCGAATATCTGTTCTGACCAGAGAATGCGGCAGGTTACCCAGATTGGGGCAGGTGTGGTTGGAACTGAAGTGGCTCCAGGCCCTGCCGATCAGGTTGTTGATATTACAACAGTATTTCAAACGCTTTCCACGACCGACACCTCGATTGCGGGCCTTCCGCCGGCAGCGTTTAATGTGGTCATGACCTCAACGATAACGGACCCGGATATGACGGGCGGCGGTGCGGGCTTCAGCCAAACCATCGGCTTCACCTTCATTCATAATGAACTGGTTCCCGATGGTTTAGGTGCTGCGACGCAGGTCTTTGCCTGCCCTGGAACCGTAGTAGGAAATATCTGTACGCAATATCCAGATGGGCAGAGTATGACATCAGGTTCTTTAGCCGGGGCTGAGTTGCCTCCACAATAATGTGGGAGGAAAGGGGAACATGAAGAGACAAGTAGGTCGGCCTTTCATGGAACTATTCTGGCGAATGGCAATCGCTGTCGCTCTGTTGATTGTCTCGAGTCCTTTACTTCATGCCCAGGCCCCGGGACAGGACTTCTTTACCAATGTCATTCAGACGGAGCTGCGCACGGTGGGCCCGGGGGATGATCTGCCGGGATTTAACCCCTGTGGAACCGGCGGTGCCGTGGCTGGTGATGGTCTGAGTTGTGTGGATGCGGGTGCAGCGGGTTCAGCCCTGAATGACGGTTTGTTGAGCGGCACGAATGTACTTGGGATTAAAGATGCATTGGGTAATGATACTCCAGGCCTTTTTGTCAAATTAGGACCGGGTGCGGTGACAGACAATATGTTTGGCAAGGTGCTGAAGCCACTTGACCCAACGAAGTGCGGAGCAAACGGAAGTATAGGGACCAGTACCCTTGATGGCCTTGGTGAACTCAATTGTGGAAATGTCCGCTTTGAGCCTGGAACACAGGGTCAGATTATCCCAACCAGAGGGGCCATCCTCACCAGCCTGATGTCTTCAACGATCACGGTGGATGTTTCTCTTCCTGGGGCTGGGGTCCCCATAGATGCAGGGCATACTTCTAAAATGGAAAATACCTTTATCTGGGATCCCTTGGGTGGGCAGGCATGTGGCCCTGTGGGGCAAGTCAGTATATGCAGCGTTCAAACCTTGGACGATGTGACGACCTTGGACTCAAATGGCAGAGAGTCCTCGGTTAGTTTAGTGACTTCCTGGGTTGCGGGTCAGGATGTATCCGTCCTTTCCGGAACGGTACAAAATACATTTTCCGTCTTACCGGCAGTAACGTGGTCTTCCGAAATCAAGCAGGCCGAAATGGGAGGAACCGGGGGTGAATTTGTCCTTACAACCTCTGGAAGTTTTAATTACTTTCTCGGTACAGCAACACTTACCATCCCGCCAAATCAGGGATTTCAAGCAACGCAACATCCCACGGGAGGTAGTTTTGCGGAAGCTGGTAAGCTCGGTACAAGCACGACCTTTACTGTTATCCCGTAGTCTAAATCTTAGCTGGAAACGAGAGGATGAGAGGATGAAAAACCTTCATCATGTAATAGCGGTTCTGTTCGTCCTGGGGGCATTTTCTTTGCCCGGGCTCAGCCACGCTGTCGACGCGAATTTTAACTCTCAGCTTACCAATATACGAACAGCCGTTCCTACGACGACTGGAGTTGAGAATCCGACGCTTGGTTTTGACCCCTGCAAGGACGGAAATAATGTGGCTGGAATATGCGACCTTACCTCAGGAGCCTTGTTGTCAACGGACAATGTCGGTATTTCAGGAGGCCCTCCTGGCATCTTTTCGCTATTGGGTCCCGGCGCGATTACAGATAATATGTTCGGTATTGTTTCGGGCAATGCCTTGGGCAGCGATGGGACATCGGGCGGTACAGGAAATGCGGCAGACATTACTACCACAAGATGTGCACCTGGAACCGGAACATCCGGTTTTTTTGCGCCATTAACGGGTACAGTCGCAGTGCTGGATGGGCTGAATTGCGGAAGCATACGAATCAATGCGACGCAGCAGGGTCAGATTTTCCCCTCGGGCACCAACAGTCTGGGAGTGGCGGGAAATGGCAGCATCGGCAAGGTGAACAGTAATATGTCTTTTATCGCCGATAGTTGTGCGGTGGTCTGCCCAGGGGATGGGCATCTGGGTCTTGATTTGACCAATAACTTTACCTTCATGATAAATTCATCGGCCGGGGTGATTCTTCCGACCGAGGCAACGACAACCTCATTTCAAAAAGTTCGACAAGTGACGGGTGTCAACCCAGCCGCCGGGATTGGAACCCTAACGGGGCCAGGTGGGGGAGATCAGGTCTTTGAACTGACGACCAGCTTTACAGTACGCTCTCCTGATACAGGAGACGGAGATCCACTGGATCCGCTAGTCGTGACATGGTCTCAGTTGATAAGTGATCCTGACCAGTCAGGGACCTCGGGTGCTAAATTTGAACAATCCCTTTCCGGAACCTTTACCCGGGATGAGAAATTCAGCGGCCTTTCCCAGGTGTTTGATTGTCCTACTGGTTCGACAACGACGACGATCAATATTTGCACCCAGTATCCAAATGGTTTGAGCCAGACCACGGGTGACATTGCCGGTGCAACGCTTCCCTAAGATGCTATCAATGCTCCTCACTTTTCATTTCTTATGAGGTTATGCTTCGTTTCTTTCATTCTTAGACCCCAGACTTCCATTCCCTTTCATCTGGGAGATAATGGAGCATAAAATGCAGTTCAAGCCTCTTTTTATTGACTTTTTAGTCCGGTTGGGATAGTAAAGACGGTATGAAAATCTGCTTGTTTCGACCTCGTACAGTCTTTTTATTTCTCGTCCTCCTCTCAATATTTCTCGCAAGCGGATGCAAGAGCAAAGACACCCCCCCCGTATCCACCAATCCAGGTTCGACACCCACAGACAGTACGCCGCCAACCGTTTTACCTGTTGCGCCGCTAGACGGTGCGACGAATGTTGACATAAACTCTTCTATCATCGCCACCTTTAGTGAGGCGATGATAGAAGGACTTCTAACAAAAGATACTTTTATCGTTTTCGAGGAAAACATTCCAACGCCCCTAACCGGAGATCTCGTTTATAATCCTTTGACCAAAACGGCCACATTTTCACTGCCAAACGGGGTCACCCTGACCCAAGGAAAACTCCATACTATTACGATCACGACCGGGGTTGAAGACCTTGCAATGAACAAGATGGTCTCCAATAAAACCTGGTCTTTTAGAGTCGGAATATTGCCAGATGAGACGCCACCTGGTTTCACCGCGGGGATTACCAGCGCGACAGCAACGAGTACGAGTACGATTTCTCTCTCATGGGCCGCCGCCACTGACGATGTTACCCCTCCAAGTCAGCTTCGCTATGTGATTTGTCAGTCGGAAAATCCCCCAGATTTAATAGGCGAGTGCACGCTAACGACTTTCCCTTCCACAGGTGGAACAGTAACCCTCTTTGAAACGACGGGAGGACAGACAAGCTTCGGTGTGACCGGCCTGAAAAAGGAGACAACTTATGATTTTGTAGTCCGCGCGAAGGATTTATCAAACAATGTCGATGAAAACTTTAATCTAAAATCAGCAAAGACCTTCGGTGATCCAGTGATAACGAATAATAGTGGTACGTTAAACATCAATCTCAACGCAAATGCCTTAAATCCCTCAATTACGCTTGTCGGGACAAAGCCCTATCTGACCTGGCAAGAGGTCGAAGCGATATCGAGTGATAACATCTTTGTCAGTACCTTTGACGGGACAAGCTGGATCGGCCAGGCAACCTCGATAAATGCAGCAGGAAAAATAGGGAAACAACCCCGTGTGGTTTCTGACGGTGAAGGCACCCCAACCGCCTATCTTAGCTTTACAGAGTGTGAGCTCGATGGAAAAAATTGCAAAGTTATTGTCCAAAAAGAGACCATTGGGTGGGAAGCGGTTGGCGATCCCCTTAATGTTAACCTCGCCCAATCTGCAAGCGACAGTGCGATTGCCTTTGATGGCAGCAATACGCCCTATGTGGTCTGGACCGAATCTACTACCGTTCCGACAGTACCAGGACCAGGTTTTGAAGAAATAAGTCATATCTTTGTAAAGCATTTCAATACCACGCTCCTACCACCCGCATGGGATCAGGGCGGCACAACCCACTTCAACGTTGATGCAAACTCTGACGGATTAAACCCCGCGATTGCCATCAATGGGACGAAGATTAGTGTTTCATGGAAGGAATGCCGTCTTTTAGGCAATTGCGAGTTGTACCTGAAGCAGTGGGAAGTCGGGAGTTCCCCTCCTGCAAGTGCCACAACCTTGAACTTTGGAACAATTATCTCAGAACCTGATGATCCCTCCCTGGTTTATAATAATGGGGTCCTCTACGTCTCATGGCATGAAAATGGCGGATTGCATGTTCGAAGAGAAGAGACGAGTGGAAGTTTCACCAGTTCAGGTATTGAGAATATGGGCTTTGTCATTGACGGTTCTAATAATACACTCTTCTTCAATGATGGCACAGGCCAAACGGCAACAATTATACCGGCGACCTACAAGACAGGGAGTCTTCTTGCCGGAGCACTAAAGAGTGCACTTGAAAGCGCCAATCCCGCCACAACGGATATTTACACGGTCAGCTTCGTTCCAGCAACGGTAGGATCACCCGCGAAATTTACGATCATGAATGATGCGTCAAATGCCACTTCATTGACCCTTTTCTTTGGAAATGTTTTAACTACAGCGGGAGAGTTTCTGGGGTTTAATCCTGTCAACTCAAGTCCTATTCCGGCCGGATCTTTCGTTGAAAGCGACTTTGATCCAACGGCCGTTATTCTTCCTCGTGCGAATACCCCCGTAGCCGGAACAGGCTTCGGCCCCTACCTCGCGTTTGTAAAACTTCCCAATACGACCGCAGACAATCCGGAATTGTTTGTTCGTTTGTGGGACAACACCGAATCAACCTGGCGCAGTGTGGTCGATGGAAAGCTGAATATGACCACGGCAAGTCTATTGTTCAAAATCAACGCTTCCCTTGCGGTTTCCTCTACGGGTTCGGTCTTTGTTGCCTGGGTCGAAGCTGGATCGTGTCTTGCCCCTCCGGCTCCTCAGTGCGGGCTTATCAGTTCAGATAAACTTCAGTTATACGTCAAACAGCTAAAGTAGTTCTTGATCGCCCACCGAGACGTCTCTCCAGCCTTTATTTCAGCACCCTCAAGATTACAGCCGCAATTTTCCCCTATTCAAACATTAGAAAATAATACCGAAAATGAACGAACTTTGCTTGTAATGGTAATCATATTTCGTTATATTGGATCATCTTTTGGGGGCTGAGTTTTCTATGAGTAAAAATGCGCTTCTTGGAATGCTGGGGGTTTTACTTTTTCTGGTTTTTCTCATGGCGGTTGCTTTGATTGTCGAGTCGGTTAAATCAAGCCGGGCGAGGGAGGCGGCCAAGAAGGTCGAAATGCCGGAAGAAATCATCGTTGAGATTGAGAAGGTGGATTTTAGTGCGTTTGAGACGATTGTGGGGGGGGACACACGTAAGATGGTCCTCATCCCCGCCGGATCATTTACGATGGGTGGTGGGGATGTTGGAGATTTTGACGAACAGCCACAGCGTGTGATCTATCTTGACCCCTTTTATATGGACTTCTATGAGGTCACGAATGCCGATTATAAACGATTCACAAAGATGTTGAAAAGACCCGATCCGGTTGTTCCGGTCTTTGAGGATGATATTGGTCTTCTGACGGGGGATAAACAACCCGTTGTCGGCGTCACCTGGCTGAATGCCGCGGCCTATTGCCAATGGGGAAGGAAACGTCTTCCGACCGAGGCCGAATGGGAAAAGGCCGCTCGGGGTGAAAATGGGGGAAAATGGCCTTGGGGCGATCTTTTTAGTACAACACTTGCCAATGGCCTTGGAGAGGAAGATGGTTACAAGTATTCCGCGCCGGTTGGAAGTTTCGAACGGGGCCGAAGTCCCTATGGTCTCTATGACATGGCTGGAAATGTCTCCGAATGGGTGACAGACTGGTATGATCAGTCCTACTACAAGGATGCACCGTTTAAAAATCCGAAGGGACCTGAAGATCCCGGAATTATTCAGGTTCTCGTTTATCGGGGAGGATCTTTTCACAACAGCTCTCACGATCTTCGCGCCTCAAAGCGTTTCGGAGGAGCCCATCCAAAACGGGGAGAGAGTACCGTCGGGTTTCGTTGTGCGAAAGATTTTGGCTCTGACTAGGAGTCTGTCGGAGAAATAGGATCGTGAGGAGATGAATGTAAAATAAGGCCAAGTTTTCAGGTGCTTAGAGGCGAATAGCCCGTCTCTTTAACGAGAATCATCTGGGAAATTGGACTATTTTCCAGCAACGCAGTAGACTCCTGGGTTCAATGCTTTAAACTTGACATCTCTTTAGAACCAAACTAAGATGGCGTTACACCTTTAAGCTGGTCCTGTGAGACTGGGAAGGGAATCATGAAATATCAAGAACAAAACCCTAAACCTTCTCCGTTTAAGCAAATCAGGAGAGGGTTTTTTTATGCTGATTTTTCCCGTGACGGGTCTTTATAAATGGAAGTAATAATACTAAATAAGATTGAAATATCAAGAGCTTTAACTAGGATATCTCATGAGATTCTTGAGAGAAATAAGGGTGCGGAGCGCATCGGTCTGGTTGGAATACGGACGGGCGGGGTTTATCTCGCACGCCGTCTTTCAAAAAAAATAAGTGAAATAGAAGGGGATTCCCCTCCGGTCGGGGAACTCGACATTACCCTCTACCGCGATGATCTTGCGACCCGGAAGGAATATCCGGCCCTGAAAAAGACTGAGATTCCCTTTGATATGAACGACAGGAAGCTTGTCCTGGTGGACGATGTTCTCTTTACAGGGAGAACGATCCGGGCTGCTATGGATTCTTTGATTGATCTGGGACGGCCCAAGGAGATTCAACTGGCTGTTTTGATCGATCGAGGTCACAGGGAACTCCCGATACGGGCCGACTATGTCGGAAAGAACCTCCCGACGTCTTTAGATGAAAAAATTGCGGTTCTCCTTGAAGAAAAGGGGGAAGAAGACCGCGTTGTTCTGAGAAGAGGGTCGGAAAATGGCGATCAAGGGTAGGTAAGATGGGATTGAAACGGAAAGATATTTTGTCGATCGCGGACCTGGAGAAGGAGGAGATTGATCTCATCCTTCAAACGGCCGAATCCTTCAAAGAGGTTTCTCAGCGAGAGATTAAAAAAGTTCCGGCCCTTCGAGGAAAAACAGTGGTAAATCTCTTTTTTGAACCGAGCACCCGAACGCGTACTTCATTTGAACTGGCGGGCAAGCGTCTCTCTGCCGATGTTGTCAATATTACGGCCTCATCCAGCAGCATGGTCAAAGGGGAGTCCCTGATCGACACGGCCAGAAATATTGAGGCCATGCAAGCGGATATTATGATCGTACGTCACGCCTCCTCCGGGGTGCCTGCGCTTCTGGCCCGTTCCTTGAGATCGTCCGTGATTAATGCCGGGGACGGCCTGAATGAACACCCGAGCCAGGCCCTCCTTGATCTCTTTACAATCAAGGAAAAAAAGGGGACGGTCAAAGGCTTAAAGGTGGTGATTGTCGGTGACATTCTTCATAGCCGTGTGGCGCATTCCGATATCCGGGGGTTAAAGAAACTCGGGGCCGAGGTCAAACTGGTCGGTCCGCCGACGATGATCCCGAAAAGGATAGAAGAATGGGGTGTGTCCATCTCTTACCGCATGGATGAGGCCATCCAGGGGGCGGATGTCATCATCCTCCTTCGGCTTCAATTGGAACGGCAGGGATGCAGCTATTTCCCGACATTGCGGGAATATGTGCATCTTTACGGCCTGAATCGTTTCCGGCTCTCTCTCGCGGACAAGGAGGTGTTGGTTCTGCACCCGGGCCCAATCAATCGAGGCGTCGAAGTCACTTCAGATGTCGCCGATGGCCTCTCCTCCATGATCCTGGAACAAGTCACGAATGGCGTTGCTGTTCGGATGGCGCTTCTCTTTCTTCTCGCAGGGGGTCAAAATGTCTGAACGGCCGTCAAAAATACTGATACAGGGCGGAAGGATCATTGATCCCGCGCACGGAAGAGACGGGATAGGGGATCTTCTGATTGAAAATGGGGTGATTCGAGAAAATTTTCCTCCTGCTGAAAAAGGGGAGAGCAATGGCTCAGAAAATGCGAAGAGGGAAATGCATCGTATCGACGCGAAGGGCATGATTGTTGTTCCCGGCCTGATCGATCTTCACACGCACATACGAGAACCGGGATTTGAATACAAGGAGACAGTTGCGACGGCAACAGCAGCAGCGGCAGCGGGGGGATTTACGACTATCTGTTGTATGCCGAATACGAATCCGGTGAATGATAATCAGTCGGTGACGGAGTTGATCCTGGAAAAGGCCAGAACGGAGGGCGTTGTCCATGTTCTACCCATCGGGGCGATCACAAAGGGGTCGCGGGGGGAAGAACTGGCAGAGATGGGGGAACTTGTTACCGCCGGCTGTGTCGCGATCTCTGACGACGGTCTTCCTGTGATGAACAGTGAGGTCATGCGCCGCGCGATGGAATACGCAAAGATTTTTGATGTCCCGATCATTGACCATTGTGAAGATCTTAACCTGACGGGAGACGGAGTGATCTTTGAAGGCAGCGTGTCAACTTCTTTGGGTTTGAAGGGAATTCCGGCCGCCTCTGAGACAGTCATGGTGGCGCGGGATATTGCCCTTGCCGAACTGACCGGGGGACGTATTCATCTTGCCCATATCAGCACTGCCGGCTCGGTGCGCTTGATTCGGGAGGCAAAGCGTCGGGGAATCCCAGTGACAGCGGAAACCTGTCCTCATTATCTTGTTCTGACCGATGAGCGGGTCATGGGCTTCGATGCCAATGCGAAAATGAAACCGCCGCTTGCGACCGGGCAGGATCTAGAAGAGGTTCGGGCCGGTCTGGCTGACGGCACGATTGATGCCATTGCCACAGATCACGCCCCTCATGCCCCTGATGAGAAAAACAGAGAAATCGATCATGCCCCCTTCGGGATCATTGGACTGGAGACCGCTCTCTCCATCTCTCTGAGCCTTGTGGAAGAGGGGATTCTTAGCCTGCCGGATCTTATCGGGAAAATGACGGTACAACCCGCCCGGATTCTGGGAAAAAAGATGGGACAACTTGGGCCGGGAGACATCGCAGATGTGACCATTATCGATCCCAATGTGGAATGGCATGTATCAGTATCCGATATCAAGTCAAAGAGCAAGAATTCTCCCTTTCTCGGATGGAACATGAAGGGACGGGCCAGGACCGTGATTGTTGCGGGGAAGATAATCGAGAACAAGTGGACATGAAAAAGGCCATACTATTATTGGAAGATGGGACCTCCTTTTCCGGGAGGTCTTTTGGTGCAGACGGAGAGTCTATCGGCGAGGTGGTTTTCAACACCAGCATGACCGGATACCAGGAGATTATTACCGATCCCTCCTACAAGGGCCAACTCATTACCATGACCACTCCCCTGATTGGAAATTACGGTGTCAATGCTGAAGATGCCGAATCAGAAAGACCCTGGCTCGAAGGTTTGATTGTGAAAGAATACAGTGCTTATCCAAGCAATTGGCGCGCAGAGGAAGCGCTTGATACGATGCTGAAGCGGCATCATGTTGTCGCCATTGACCGGATTGACACGCGTGCCCTGACACGGAGAATCCGAAAGGGCGGTGCGATGCAGGGCATCCTCTCGACCCTTGAGAACGATACGGATCGCCTTATGAAAAAACTCAAGGCCGCGCCCGGCCTGATCGGACGGGATCTTGTTCAAGAGGTCAGCTGTACCGAGCCCTACCCATGGACGAATGGGGGGCAGGGAGAAGCGCTTGTCTCGCCTCAGCACCATGTCGTCGCCTACGATTTTGGGATCAAACGAAATATTCTAAGGATGCTTGCCCGGACAGGCTGTCGTGTGACGGTTGTTCCGGCAGGGACTTCGGCAAAACAGGTGCTGGCGATGTCCCCGGACGGGGTCCTCCTGTCAAATGGTCCGGGAGATCCGGAAGCGCTCGGCTATGCCGTAAAAGAAATTGAGAAGCTTCTTGGAAAAACGCCGATCTTTGGGATTTGTATCGGCCATCAACTCCTTGGGCTTGCTCTTGGAGGACGATCGTATAAATTAAAATTCGGACACCATGGAGGAAATCAGCCGGTTATTGATCTGAGAACAAAGAAGGTTGCGATTACGGCACAGAACCATGGTTTTGCGATTGATTTTTCCAGGATAGAACAGGAGGTGGAAGTGACTCACCTTAACCTGAATGATGATACCGTTGAGGGAATGCGGCATCGAAGCCTCGCGGCTTTTTCCGTTCAATATCATCCGGAGGCCTCGCCGGGGCCACACGATGCGGCCTATCTCTTTGAGGAATTTTTCCAGTCTCTATCAAGCCGGGAGAACACATGAAGAATAAAGTGAAAGAAACCCGGTTCTACCTCAAGGCGAAGCAGAGATTACGAATAGGGTCGAAGATTGCCGGTTTTGTGTTCTTTTCTTTTCTGATGTCTGGATGTATCTATAAACCCTCGATGTCGCTCTTTCCACAGCCGGCCCCGCTTAAGGAAAAGGTGATTGAAGGGAAAGGAGAAAACAAGGTTCTCCTGATCGACATCTCAGGCTTTATCTCGGCACAAGCCGGGAAGGGCATGGTTTCAACACCCAGCATGGTCGCACGCGTGAAAGAAGAACTTCGGCGGGCTTCCGAAAATAAAATGATCAAGGCCGTGGTCCTGCGGATCAACAGCCCTGGTGGTACCATCACCGGTTCGGATATCATCTATCATGAACTTCTCCGGTATAAAGAGAAAACAGGGAACAAGGTGATTGCATCCATCGGAAGTATCGGAACATCGGGGGCCTACTATATCTCTATGGCGGCGGACAAGGTGGTTGCGAACCCCACTGCAGTGACCGGAAGTATCGGTGTCATTATGGTTCATGTTAATTTTCAGGGCCTCATGGAAAAGATTGGGGTTGGCGCGGAGGCTGTAAAGTCCGGAAAGAATAAAGACCTCGGTTCTCCGGCAAAGCCCCTCTCTTCTGAAGGACGACAAATTTTACAGGGTGTTATTGACAGCATGCAGGCACGCTTCCTCGACGTTATCTCGATCGGGAGGCCCGGCCTCTCTCCGGAGGAGATACGGATACGGGCGGACGGGCGGATTTTCACGGCCAATGAGGCCTTAAGCTTTGGCCTGATTGACCGGATTTCCTACCTCGATGAGGCCATTGAATTGGCCAAATTAGAAGCCGGGATCGATGAAGCAAAGGTTATTGTTTATAGCCGTCCCCATGAGTACAAGGACAATATCTACTCCAGGAGTTTTTTGTCGAAAAGTCTTTCGGGTCTGAGTCCTCCCTTTCCCCCCTTATCAGTTTTTGGATTTCAAGCGGGTCATCCCCTGGACGGGGGATCGCCGAAATTCCTTTATTTATGGATGCCTTAAACAAAGATGCCAAAGCGAACTGACATTCACAAAATTCTAATCATCGGTCCGGGTCCGATTGTCATTGGACAGGCCTGCGAATTTGATTATTCCGGAACTCAGGCTTGCAAAGCGCTTCGGGAAGAAGGATATGAAGTGGTTCTGGTCAACAGCAATCCCGCATCAATTATGACAGACCCGGAGGTCGCCGACCGGACCTATATCGAACCGATTACGGTGGAGATTCTGAGGGAGATTATAAAACGGGAACGTCCCGATTGCCTCCTCCCGACTATGGGGGGACAAACGGCCTTAAACATGGCCATCTCTTTGACCGAGGAAGGAATCCTAAAGGAATTCGGGGTCACTCTGATCGGTGCAAATTATAAATCGATCAAACAAGCGGAACATCGGGAATCTTTTAAAAAAGTGGTGGAGAAGGCGGGTCTGCGCTGCACCGAAGGCGGAAGCGCCAAGAACCTGGATGAAGCGCTGGCGATTGTTGAAAAGACGGGGTTCCCGGCTATCATCCGGCCGTCTTTTACGCTGGGCGGCCTGGGCGGGAGTGTGGCCTATAATCTTGAGGAATTCAGGGAATATGTCGAGGCGGGACTGGATAGCAGTCCGATTCATGACGTCCTCATCGAGCAATCGGTCATCGGATGGAAAGAATTTGAACTCGAACTCATGCGAGACAGGAATGATAATGTCGTCATTATCTGCTCGATTGAAAATATTGATCCGATGGGGGTTCATACAGGAGATTCTATTACGGTATCTCCTGTACAAACCTTGACCGACAAGGAATTCCAGAAAATGCGGGATGCCGCGATTCGGGTGATTCGCGGCGTGGGCGTCGAAACCGGAGGGTCGAATATACAATTTACACTGAATCCTGAAAATGGCGATATGCGCGTGATAGAGATGAATCCGCGGGTCTCCAGAAGCTCGGCCCTGGCTTCAAAGGCCACCGGTTTTCCCATTGCCAAGATTGCTGCAAAGTTATCCATCGGGCTGACACTCGATGAGATTCAAAATGACATCACGCGGGTCACGCCGGCCTCCTTTGAACCCACGCTCGATTATGTGGTCGTCAAGATTCCCCGGTTTGCGTTTGAGAAATTTCCAAAGGCCGATCCAGTCTTAACGCTTCAGATGAAATCGGTCGGAGAGGTCATGGCCATCGGACGAAATTTTAAGGAGGCCCTGATGAAGGCCCTTCGGTCATTGGAAATCCGCCGCGACAGCATGGAACCCCATTTCGAGTCAATGAACGGGGACGGTTTTGATTTAAAAGCGCACTTGAGCAGGCCGACATTCAATCGCATCTGGCAGATTGGGGATGCGATCCGATTGGGGATGCCGCTTGAAGAAATTCATACCCTGACGCGAATCGATCCCTGGTTTATCCATCAGATAGAACAGATCATCCACCTCGAAGAGCGCTTAAAAAAGGAGGGCCTAAAACCGGAACTCATTCGCCTGGCCAAAGAATCCGGTTTTTCGGACCGCCGCATCAGTACGTTGCTTGATATTTCTGAAAAAGAGATTTCAAAATGGCGGAGACAGGAAGGAATCATTCCGGTTTATAAGCGGGTGGATACCTGTGGGGCCGAGTTTGAGGCCCATACTCCCTACCTGTATTCAAGTTATGACGATGAATGTGAAGCGGCACCGACTGAAAACAAGAAAGTGATTATCCTGGGGAGCGGTCCAAACCGAATCGGACAGGGGATTGAATTTGATTACTGCTGTGTTCATGCGTCGATGGCCTTAAAAGAAATAGGCTACGAAAGTATCATGGTCAACTGCAATCCTGAAACAGTCAGTACGGATTACGATACCTCGGATCGGCTCTATTTTGAGCCCTTGACCTTTGAAGATGTCCTCCATATTATTGAGCGGGAAAAACCGCTCGGGGTGGTCGTTCAGTTCGGGGGACAAACCCCCTTGAAATTGGCGGTTCCCTTGGAAAAAGCGGGGGTCCGTATCTTGGGAACCTCGCCGGATGCCATCGACCGGGCTGAGAACAGGGAACGATTTAAAGAATTACTCGAAGAGGTTGGTTTTAAACAACCACCAAGTGGCCTGGCCCGGACACTCTCTGAGGCGGAAGCGGCGGCGGAGGCCATCGGGTATCCGGTCATGGTCCGTCCCTCTTATGTGCTCGGCGGTCGGGCGATGGAGATTGTTTTTGACCCTTCGGGTCTAAAGTATTATATGTCTCATGCGGTAAAGGTTTCTCCGGAGCACCCGGTCTTAATAGATCAATACCTGGAAGATGCGGTTGAAATTGATGTCGATGCCATCTCAGATGGAAGCGATGTCTTTGTCGCCGGAATTATGGAGCATATTGAGGAGGCCGGTGTCCATTCGGGCGACTCCGCCTGTTCTTTACCGCCATTTTCCCTTGACGCATCAATCATTGAGATCATTCGACATCAAACGACCGTATTGGCAAAGGCGCTTTCCGTCATCGGTTTAATGAATATACAGTTTGCGGTCAAAGACAAAGAAGTCTATGTTCTGGAGGTTAATCCGAGAGGATCCAGAACCATTCCCTTCGTCAGTAAGGCGATCGGTCTCCCTTTGGCCAAGATCGCCACAAGGGTAATCCTGGGCGGAAAGCTTCGTGAAGAAGGCGTACTGGATCGAAAACAGCCCATGAAACATGTTGCCGTGAAAGAAGCGGCCTTTCCGTTTAAAAGACTGAATGTTGATTCCATATTAGGCCCGGAGATGAAGTCCACGGGTGAGGTGATGGGGATCGATCGGGATTTTGGTCGGGCTTATGCAAAAGCAGAGGCCGCTGTTGATAATCTGCTTCCGCTCAAGGGCAAGGTCTTTATCAGCGTAAAAGATCACGATAAGACTGCCGTCGCGCCAATCGCAATGCGGCTCAGCGAATTGGGTTTTCAACTTACCGCAACGGGGGGTACGGCAGCCTACCTGGATAAGAAAGGCCTGAGGGTCGAAACCATCAAGAAAGTAAAAGAGGGGAGACCACATATCGTTGACTTCCTGAAGAATGGAGAAATCGACATGGTGATTAATACCGTCGGAGATAAGGCCTCTCAGATCGATTCCTATTCTATCCGCCAGACCATACTTCAACATAACACGCCTTATTTTACGACGATCGCGGGTGCCCGAGCCGCAGTGTGTGGTATAGAAGCCCTTCGTGAAGAAGGTGTCCTCACTGTGAAAACACTTCAAGAATATCATCAGGAATATTTACCGAGAATCAGGAGGATAATGTGAAAGTACCAATGACCCCAAAAGGTCATGAACAAATGCAGAAAGAATTGGATCGGCTAAAAAAAGTGGAACGCCCGAGTGTGATTACTGCGATTGCGGAGGCTGCGGCGCATGGCGATCTTTCCGAGAACGCGGAATATTCTGCTGCCAAGGAAAAGCAGGCTTTTGTCGAAGGAAAGATCCTTGAACTTGGGAGTAAATTGGCGAACGCAGAGGTCATTGATACCAGCAGAGTTTCAAATGAAAAGGTGGTCTTTGGGGTCACGGTCTACCTTCTTGCGATTGAGACGGATGAAAAGAAAAAATATACGCTTGTTGGTCAGGATGAGGCTGATTTATCGAATGGACAGATCTCAGTTCAGTCACCGGTTGGACGGGCATTGATCGGCCATCGAGTCGGAGATTATGTCGAGGTAAAGACCCCGGTAAAGACAGTCGAATATGAAATACTCAAAATTGCATTCGAGTAATCACGGGTCGCCGGAAAACGTAAAGCCGCGGGACAAGAGACCAGCAATCACTTTAACGACTGATTTTGGAACGCAGGACTACTTTGTCGGAAGCCTGAAAGGCGTCCTGCTGTCCCAGGTTCCAGAAGCGCGTATCATTGACATTACACATGATATCCCCCGCCATGATATTGTCAGCGGCGCCTACATCGTTAAAGAAACCTATCGAAACTTCCCTCGAAACACGATTCACCTGATCGTGGTCGATCCAGGGGTCGGGACCCGACGGAGAAAACTGATCGTCGTTAAGGAGGGGCAGTTCTTTATCGCTCCGGACAATGGGGTGTTGACCTATCTCTATCAGGGAGAGGGGAGTCGTGTTTTTGAAATCCTGGATACAGCCGTCTTTCAATTTAAGAAAAGTCCGACTTTTGCGGGACGGGATCATTTCGCACCGATGGCCGCCTTGCTTGCGAATGGAAGGCAGCCGGAAGAGCTGGGTCGGAAGATCTCAGATTACAAATGTATTCATGAACTCTTTCCGAAGCGCTTAGGACTCGGTCTGACAGGAAAAATCATTTATTTTGACCATTTCGGGAATGCCATTACTAATTTAGGCCTTGAAGTGCTTAAAAATAAAAAATATTTCAAGCTCCAATTGAAGGGACATATTTTTAGCGGAATCAAAGAAAATTATTCCGAAGGGAAAAATGAAAACGGGAATATGATCATCAACAGTTCAGGACAGCTTGAAATTTTTATTCCAAAAGGGAGCGCAAAGGAATCTTTGGCCCTAAATCTAATGGATGACCTTTTGATCCCTTATTTTTACAGGAATTGAATGGGTATATTAACCGCAGTATTTCTCGGGATTATAATCATTATCATTGTTGCCCGAATCGCCTCCAAGACCATTCCCAGGGGAGAACACTTCACTGAGACCCAGCCCCATACCTCGAAAAAGAAGAAATCGGATGTTCCGGACGAGGTTTCTCATCTTGAGGCGCTGGTGACTGTCCTGGTTAAGAAGGGTGTTATTACAGAAGAGGAACTGATGGAAGAAATTTCAAGTGCCACAAAATATAAAGATATAGATTAGGTTTTCTTCCAGAAAAGCCTGTATTTATTTATATTTTCTTTATCACAGAGGAATGTAATCTCATCTCGAGCACCAATAACCGTTTTTCCTTGAGCAATTTCTGTTTTCCCCCTTTTTTTAATGAAGAAGATTAACATCTGGGAAGGAAAGGCCAACTCTCGGATAGTCTTTCCGGTGCCGGTGAATTCTTCAGGGACGATAATCTGTTGGATGGCAAATTCAGATCTGATCAGAAGCCGCTCAAAGTCTTGAAGTGCCTCCAGGGGGGGGACATTTCCTTCGATGGTTTCAAGTTTTTTATGCATTTTCTCAATTTCAACAACGCGGTCTCTAACTTCCTTCTCTTTGTGCAGGGTGTCGAGGCTTGTGTCGGGATGTTCGTAGATCTTTCTGCCAAGAATGGCCTGTTCCTTTTTGATTTTCCCTTCGAGATCACGCGCATCCATCGTCGTTTTCATGGTCTTAACATGGCTGCTGACGTGGTCCGCGACAGTGACAGTCGCTTCCCGGAGTCCCGCCAGAACAAGCCTGATATCTTTTCTTATTTTTTGGATTCCTTCAATCATTTATAGGGTCCGATAATGTATATTATGTAAACTACATGGGGTCGATTTGGTAATTTTCAGCCTGATCACCACTAAGGCGATAATGCCATATTCTAGGATCGATTCCCCTCTTTACCGTTTCTTTCTCGCGAAAGAGTTCCTGCAGTGTGGTCGGATAATGGCCTTTTCGTAAGCGATAGATCTCCAGTTGATGGCGTATCAAATATATTCCGTTCCAGGCCCTTAATTTCCTGACCTCCTGAATCGATTGATCTGCGCCAAGAAACGTCGTCTGGATGGAAGGATAAGAAAGCGTCACCAAGAAGAGTATTGATGCAATGACGAGTGCTCCAGCGCCGATCTTCATGATTTGCTGACGACGCTCAATATCTTTTACCGAACGAGCTCCTGATACAACCTTGACCTCATGGTTTACGACTTTCTTTATTTTTCCTTGAGATAGAAGATCGACAAGGCCTTTATAGACAGAAAAGGCTCCCATTTCTGCCAAATCTATCATTTCCTGGATATTTCGGTTATGACTGACCTGCGTAAGAAGCCATGATGACTCCCCCCCATCTTCCTCGGAAGTGGAATCTTTGAGAGATAAAAAAGAGGTCTCTTCATCAGCCTTCTGATCAGATTTCTGGCTCACTTTTACTGAAAAGGCCGGTGTCACTTCAAAAGTACTCTGGCGAGAAGTGATTGTCTTGAGGAAGCGCGGCCATTCGTCTACTCGGCGAACCCCTTCCATCAAAGTGAATTCGATGCTCATGGGTTCTACAAGATCGGGTGTATACGAGACTTTTTTCTCTTCAAACTTGTATTTTCCCGTTTTCCATTCGAAGAGTTGGAAAACCATATCTTCCGTGTAAAGACGTGTTATCCGCTTTAATTGATTGGCTGAAATGATATCGAGAGAAATCAGGGTTTCGGCCAGGGTTCGCTTGATTCTTTTTTGTTCATCAAGAGCGGTCTTCACGTCTTCCAGATTGATTTGTTCGGCTTTCAGTAGAAGATTCAAAAGGGCGTCTTCCTCTTCGGCATCCAAAGCCCTGATAATACGGCCTTCTTTGAATTGGACGAGCACCCCGTCCTTTCCTTTCACGAGCGCAAGAATCCCCTCCTTCTTTTGGTGTTGAATCATCTGAAAAATTTCAGAGAGTTCAAACTCTTGTATTTTTCCTTCTAAGGCCATAAGCGCTTACTCCAGGACCGCTTTAGATCATAAAGGGATACAAGATAAAGGCAAAATAGACCGAACGGAACCCATACCCACTTGGCTCCCTCAAGGGTCCAGGGTGCTATTGGGGAAAAAGAATCAGCTAACCCTAGGTAGCTTGCCAAAAAGAAAAAGAGGCTTAGAAAAATGACCCCTCTCCCCGATTTTCGGATGGAAAGGTGCCCCCCGCCCGGGAGAAGGAAAAAAGGATAGAATTTCCTCGGAATTTTTTTTACGGCTTTTTCGATAATGATGAAGTCGCTTTTTTTCTTGATCGACCTGAATTGGTGGCCGCATCCCTTGCAAACATAGTAGCTGAATATCTTCTCTTGACAATTACGGCAGATCGACTTATGACAGGAGGCACAGGGGTGGACTGAAGCAAAATTTTTGAAAATAGTGGCGGACAGGGTCAATGCGATAAACCAAAAAATAGAAATGAGCGGAGCATATTTTAATGGAATATCACCTGCCCATCCCCGCCAGATTATTTCAGCCTCCTGACTGTCGGCTTTATACTCTTCTGAAACCTTTTTCCAGAGATCTGTCTCTGAAAATCTCTCGTTGATCACTGGGAATGCCGGATACCTTGCTGCCCTCTGAGAGAATCGCTTAACAGACGTCTTATCGATATCTACGGCTTCTTTATAGAAACGCTCCCCTTTATCAAATGCAAGCATTTCCCGATAGGTTTGACTGATATTATAGTATGAAGAAACAAGTTTTGGAGAATACTCAATCGCTTGTTTGTAATAGTTGATGGCCTGTTCATATTCTTTTTGATAGAAAAAAATATTCCCCAGATTATTTAAAATCATCGATGACCTGGGATTTGAAGTGAGGGCATCCTCATAAAGTTCTTTTGCCCTTTTATAGTTATTTTCCTGGGTCTCATAGGCGGCGAGCAAAGCCAGACCCTTCCAGTCCATATTTTTTTGATCAAAAGAGGGTGATAGCCAAAAATAATCAGATTGATAATTCCGGACCATTTCGTTTAAAAGGAGGTCATGTTTTGCCGTAATAAATGTTAGTGAAAATGGGATGAGCCATGATAATCCCCCCAGACCGATGAGGAACAGTGCAACTGTCCATTTTTCTGAGCGCAGGTAGAACCTCCAAAAAAGTAAAAAGGAAAAAAGAACAAACCACAAGAGCGGGACTCCAAGAAGGAAGGGGGATATGAGTATCACAAAAAAAATGAACCCCGCTGAAACAGGATGAAGAACCCCCTTTGTACTTTCTGATATCTGGTGAACCCAGAGTGCACCGTAGGCATAAGCGGAATAAAATATAAAGATCCCCACACTCAAAAGGAATGAGATCAGAAACAGGAGGATGACGGTTTCCACGACAGATAACAAGGACCAGAAATCTTGAGGCACAAGACGTAGCCCTGAAAGGTATTGAGAAAGAACGTTTGATATGTCCATGTTATTCTTGGCCCAGTAGGCCCTTGAAAGAAAGAAATGAGGTTCGGGAGATTCGGGTGATATTTCGACAGCCGACTTTCCAAGACGGATTGCCTCATCCACATTAGACTGCCGCATTGCCGCATCGGCCTGATACATAAGATATTTTGAGGCGAGGTCGGATCGCTCCAATCCACGGTCATTTCTTAATGATTCAAGATGGTTCTTCTGAAAGAGTACTTTAATGGGACGCGAGTCTGCTGCAGTTGTCTCAACTGGAGAAAGTGCCGCAAGTATCAAGAAGCCCAATGCAATTGGAACTTTAACAAGGTTTTTGATTGTTTTTGACTTCAGTTGTTGAATCTTGATTTCTACACCTCTTTCTGACTATAACCAGTATGCCACTATTTTTCTTAAGGGCAAGGCGTGAGGAGCGAAAACCACTACTTACGTGTCGAGCCGTGGGGATTCGAGCACCAAGAAACGCTACCATGAAGGGAAAGAATGGGCTGCTGAATACGCATAGCGGGTGTAATCCTCGCCTTTCTAGGACGGGGTTCTTCAATTGTCACACCTCTTTTTCAGTTCCATTCATCAGTCGCCGGATATTATCCTTGTGTCGGATGCAGACAAGCAAGGAAATGCTTGATGCAAACAGGATAAACATCGGTTCCTTTGTTAAGAAAAAAGATATGAAGGGGAGCACGCCAAAAGCTGTTAAAGCGGCAACGGCAGCGTATTTCGACAAGAGGAAACCGCCCAACCAGAAGATAGCTGCGATAAATGCAATTTGAGGAGAGAGGGCAAGAAACATCCCGAAAGCGGTTGCAACGCCTTTCCCTCCCTTAAACCGAAGATAAATGGGAAAGATATGTCCCAGGACAACTGCCAGCGACACGATGAGAAGAATCTCCTCACCCATTCCAAAATACCGGACCACCGCAACCGGAACCGCCCCCTTCAGGATATCACATACGAGAGTCAAGGCAGCCGCCCTTTTTCCGACGACACGCAACACATTGGTTGCGCCAATATTTCCGCTTCCCCTCTCTCGCGGATCGACACCTTCTATGCTCCTTGAAAACAAGAGGCCGAAAGGGATTGCTCCAACAAGATATGCGGAAAGAGCCATCCCAAATCCCGCAATCCAGGTGTTCATTTCACCTTCAAAATATTCAAACTCCGTCCATACTTAACGAAATATTGCATGGCAGAATAGAGCGCAAGGACCATCGAAGCCAGAAGAAGCAACAGGCCGATTTCATGATATATTTCAGAGGTGAAATCGATGATCAATAAAATGATCGCAATAACTTGAAGGGCGGTCTTATATTTCCCCAGATTCTCGGCAGCGATAACGATTCCCTCAGATGAAGCGATCGCACGAAATCCGGTCACGGCAAATTCTCGGCCTATAATAACAATGGCGATCCAGGCTGAAACCCGATTATCCCCCACGAGAAGGATCAGCGCTGAAAGAATTAGAAGTTTATCCGCGACGGGATCAAGGAATTTTCCGAATTGCGTAACTTCTGATCTAAGCCTGGCAAAATATCCATCAAGTATATCGGTGATCGAGGCGATTGAAAATATGCCAGCCGCAATAAGGGAACTCTGCTGAGTACTTTGATAGAAAAAACCGATAAAAAAAGGAATCAGGAGAACCCGTGTTATTGTAAGTGAATTTGGAAGGTTCATGCTTTATCCTTTGGCTGCCGGAGGTTGTGTTTTCCAGCGCCGGTGCATCCAGACCCATTGCTCAGGGTATTGCTTGATATGTTCTTCTATCTTCGCTGTAAATATCGCGGTGTTCACTTCAATATCCTTTTTGTTGTCATCACTTCTGACAAGCGTGATCGGTTTGTTGATCGTGATTTTATGGCGATCGTTTGGTAGCCGTGTGACAAAGCAGGTGATTGTCGCCGCCCCGCTCTTTAAGGCAAGTTGCGCGGCGCCCGCGGGCGTGTAAGCCTTCTGATTGAAGAAATTCACAAAGACCCCATTGACCTGTGTATCCTGGTCAATCAATAATCCAAGGATTTCCTTCTTTCTCAAGACGCCTAATATCTTCTTGGATGATGAAGGGCTTCCCCGGCTAATCGTCTCAATATTGAACTTCGAACGAAGGCGAATAATCAACTCATCAATTCTGGGATCGTAAAGCGGGGCCGCGATGACATGAAGGCGATAGCCCCGGAGCGACAGGGCCGCTGCCATCAGCTCCCAGTTACCAATATGACCTGTGATGAGGACCGTTCCTTTTCCGTTCGACTTTGCCTCTTTAAGGTATTCCTCTCCCTCAATTGTAACGAGTGACTCAATCCGCCGGAGCGTCAGATACCGAAAGTTCAGAATCTCAATGAGGCCTTTTCCGAGGTTTTGAAAGTTCCGTCGTGCGATCTTATTTAATTCTTTCTCCGATTTGTCCCGACCAAAGGCAATTCGCAAGCCCTCAAGGGACCGTCCTCTCTCTCGGCGAAGCAGATAAAATGCGATTCTTCCCAGCAGCCCGCCAAACTGTACACCCAAACGCCACGGAAGAAATCTGGTTGTCCCAGACACGGCCAGCAAGGCAAGAAAGACAATGGAACGTGTAATTTTATTTGAGACTTTCAATGAATACCCTGCGCAGATAAAATAAAGTCGACGACTTCTCTCACGGCGCCCTCTCCTCCCCGGCGCTGAGTGACCCAATCCACCCTTTTTTTGACCTCATCAACGGCATTGGCCACTGCGACAGAAAGTCCAACCTGCCGAAGCAAGGGTAGATCAATCAGATCATCGCCAATAAAAGCGACTGATTCTTTTTCTAATTGATACTTTTTCGCAATTTGTTGATAGGCCTTCACCTTATCACGAACCCCCTGATAGACGTCTTCGATCCGGAGCTCTTTCGCTCTCCACGTGAGGACTTTGGAGTGACGTCCTGAGATAATCGCGACCAGAATAGAGGCATTACGACACCGGGCAATCCCCAAACCATCATAAATAGAAAAACCTTTTATTTCCTTCCCGTTCTCGTCAAAGTAGAGCATCCCATTTGTCATCACCCCATCGACATCCAACAAGAGGCATTTGATCTGTTTTGCCTTTTCGATGAGGTCCTTGCTCAATCTAAGCGGCGCCTTTCTTAAGGAGGTCATGCAGATGGACGACCCCCTTCATAAGACCTTCTTTATCGACGGCAACCAGTGAGGTAATCGAAAAGATTTCCATTCTGTGAACGGCCTCCGCGGCCAAAGCCTCTGACAGGATGGTCTTTGGGGACGCATTCATCACCTGTGCGGCAGGTAATGAAAATATATCTGTCTGCCCACGATTCACATCCTTGATCAATCTTCTTAGATCTCCATCGGTCACAACCCCAGAGAAAGTTCCTTTCTCTGTGACAACGGTTGTCATTCCCAACTTCTTTGCACTCATTTCCAGCACAACTTCCCGCATCGGTGTCGTTTCCTGAACGGTCGGAATCTCTTCTCCCGTATGCATGACATCCATAACTTTTAAAAGAAGATTTCGACCCAGAGAACCTCCGGGGTGGAAAAAAGCAAAATCTTCCTTTTTGAAGCCCTTCATTTGAAGAAGGGCAACGGCCAGGGCATCCCCCATGGCCAAGGCCGTTGTGGTACTTGCCGTCGGGGCCAGGCCCAGAGGACAGGCCTCTTCCCGAACGGAAACATCCAGAACGATATCACTTGCCTTTGCAAGGCTTGAGTCGATCTTGCCCGTCATGGTGATCAACTTCAGGTCGAGACGTTTAATGGCAGGGAGGATGCGAAGAATCTCTTCTGTCTCTCCGCTGTTGGAAATAGTCAATACAACATCATCTCTGGAGATCATTCCAAGATCGCCATGAATTCCCTCAGAGGGATGAAGAAAAAAGGCAGGAGTCCCGGTACTCGCCATGGTTGCGCTTATTTTCTTGCCGATGTGTCCCGATTTCCCCATGCCGATGATCACCACCCGACCTTTACAATCATGGCAGAACTTAACCGCGACAACGAAGTGACCATCTATCCTCTTTTCAAGGGCGGAAAGGGCTTCTGCCTCGATGCGAATGACCCGTCGGCCTTCTTCTATGCTGATGTCCATTTTCTCTTCACTCATGCGAGGTTGCTTCTCTTTTACTCATGGGAGCGTTCCTGCGGTACTCGAATCCTTAACTTGAAAGTTGTATTGTGGTTACGCCTCTTGCCAATACCCGAAGTAAAACAAGATAAACTTAAAGTTTTACGTTAGGGTTCAATGAGCGCATCGAGAATGCGTCGTACATCTTTCAAAACGATATTTAACTCCGAGTAATCCACCATGTTGGGGCCATCGGATGGGGCCGTGTCGGGTCTCGGATGAACCTCGAGAAAGAGGCCGTCGCATCCCGTCGCAACGGCAGATCTGGAGAGTGGTGCGACAAACTCCCTTTGTCCAGATGAAACTTTTCCACCCCCTCCCGGCAATTGTACGCTGTGTGTTCCGTCAAATATAACCGGATATCCCGATTCTCTCATGATGACGAGTGAACGCATGTCACTTACAAGATTATTATACCCGAAAGTGCTTCCCCTTTCGGTCAGCATAATTTTCTTATGCCCGATAGATTCCAACTTTTCAACCACATTAATCATATCCCAGGGAGCCATAAATTGCCCTTTTTTCACATTAACCACCCGCCCGGTCTTCCCTGCAGCAAGGAGTAGATCGGTTTGTCGGCATAAAAATGCTGGGATCTGAAGGATGTCCAGAACTTCCGCCGCCACAGTCGCCTCCTCAGCGGTATGGACATCTGAAAGAACGGGAATGCCGATTTCTGATTTGACCTTTTGGAGGATCTTGAGACCCTGATCCATGCCGATACCTCGAAAAGATGAAAAAGCACTTCTATTGGCCTTGTCGTAAGACGACTTGTAGATATAGGGCATCCGGTGAAGTTTCGCAATCCGGGCAATGGCTTCCGCCGTCTTTAATGCCAGATCTTCATCTTCGATCACGCAGGGGCCCGCAATAAGGAAGAACGGCCCATCTCCTAGATTTATTTCACCAACACCGAACGCGTTCGTCATTTTTTCCTTTCATTGTTCCGTCGGGTCTTTTTGACGGCCGTTTTATTTGAATGACGTTGAATAAGAAATTGATTTGCCGCCTTGATAAAAGACTTAAAAAGAGGGTGAGGGGCATCGGGACGCGATTTGAATTCAGGATGAAATTGGACTGCGACAAACCAGGGATGGTTTGGAAGTTCAAGTATTTCGACTAGCTTTCCGTCCGGCGAGAGACCTCCAAAAACCATCCCGCCCTTTTCCATCTGATCGCGATATAGATTATTGAACTCATATCTATGCCGATGCCTTTCCGAGATGGCTCTTTCCCGGTATATCCCATAGGCGCGGGTCCTTTTTTGTATATGACACAGATAGGCACCCAGGCGCATTGTCGCCCCTTTATCCACCAGATGACGCTGTTCCGGAAGTAAGTCGATCACGGGATGGGGTGTCTTAGGATTAAATTCAGCACTACTCGCATTTTTCAAACCCACAACATTGCGGGCAAATTCGATAACAGCACATTGCATTCCGAGGCAGATTCCAAAGAAGGGAAGCTCTTTCTCCCGTGCATACCGAATGGCCAATACCTTCCCTTCGACGCCCCGGTGGCCGAAGCCACTTGCCACAAGGACTCCATCACAGTCCTTTAGAGTCTGATCGACTCGTTTCCCTTCTAGGGCTTCACTGTCGATCCAATCGATATCGACGCCAAGCTGATTTCCGATTCCTCCGTGGATTAAAGATTCATAGAGACTCTTATACGAATCCTTTAGATCAATATACTTTCCGACCAAGGCAATGCGAACCCGGCCTTTTGGCTTTGTGACCACACGGACAATCCTTTTCCACCGTCTTAAGTCAGGGCTCGGCGTATTCAAACCCAGCTTTTGAACGATCGTTTCATCAAGTTTTTCCTGATGAAATACAAGAGGAACCTCGTAGATGCTGTCAACATCCCTTGCTGTGATCACCGCACTGAGCTCAACACTGCAGAAGAGGGCAATCTTTTTCTTTAGATCAGTGGAGAGTGGGCGATCTGTTCGGCAGAGAAGGATATCCGGCTGTATACCGATTTCTCTCATTTTATTGACGCTGTGCTGGGTAGGTTTTGTTTTCAATTCATCCGCCGCCTTGATATAGGGGACTAGGGTCAGATGGATGTAGAGGACATTCTCTCTCCCGACATCAAATGGAAACTGGCGAATTGCCTCGAGAAAAGGGAGGCTTTCGATATCACCGACGGTGCCGCCGATTTCAACGATGACGACATCGACTTTGTTTTTATTTCCTTTCGCAACTGCGGTGATGGAATGCTTGATCTCATTGGTAATGTGCGGGACGACCTGAACTGTCCCGCCGAGATAATCCCCGCGCCGCTCCTTCTTGATCACATTAAAATAGATCTTTCCGGTCGTATAATTATTCTCTTTTGACATTGTAATGGAGGTATATCGTTCATAATGTCCTAGGTCTAAATCGGTTTCGGCGCCATCGTCTGTGACAAAGACCTCTCCATGTTGATAGGGATTCATCGTTCCCGGATCGACATTGATATAGGGGTCAAGCTTCAAAAAAGTGACCGTCAGCCCTCTCGCCTTGAGAAGATTTCCGATCGCGGCTGCGGACAGCCCTTTCCCTAAGGACGAAACAACCCCTCCTGTAATGAAGATATATTTTGTCACACAATCCTCCAGTAGATGCATGCTGAATAATTACGTTTATTTAAGAAGAACTATTTGAAGACACCATCTCTTTGGCCTTGACCAGATCTTCAGGGGCATTCACCTCCCAGAAGAAACGTGCGGATTCCGGTTTTATATCGACAACCGATATGCGCTCTCCCTCTTCCAGAATACGTAGCTGCTCCAACTTTTCTGCTTTCTCCAACGGTCCTTCGGAGGATTTCGAAATCTGAAGGAGGAATTCTTTTTTATAGATATAGATCCCATAGTGCTTGTAAAATTTAAAGGGCAACTCTGAGAGATCGAGCATATTGGGTGCAATGTATGGGATGGGAGAACGTGAAAAATAGAGTGCTCGGTTATTCCGATCCGTCACAACCTTGACCGTATTTTGTGAAAAAATTTCTTCTTTAGAAAGGATTTCCGATTTAACAGTCACCAGCTTGGCGAAGCCCCGGCCAATTAAATTCGCGCTGACCTCCAGGAGGTCATCCAAAACTCCGGGCAGAAAGACGGGCAGATCGCCCTGTAAATTGACAACCATCTCCGAATCAAATTGTTCGGCAACTTCCGCCACCCGTTCCGTTCCGGTTTGATGAGAAGAGGAGGTCATAGAGACTTCAGCCCCAAACCCTCGGGCGCAATCAGCAATCCGTTTATCATCTGTTGCAACAATAACACGGCCATGATGTTTTATCATCATGGTCCGTTCCCATACATGCTGAATCATCGGTTTCCCATTAAGATCTGCAAGGGGTTTTCCGGGAAAACGCTGAGACTGATATCTTGCTGGGATAACAATTAATCTAGAAAATAAGGAGGAGTTGCTCATGAGAGAACCTGTTCCAGTTTGTTTCTATGAATGGCCGCGGTTCCCACCTCTCCCACAACAATGCCGGCCGCGTGGTTCGCCATACGGGCTGCAGCAGCAAAGGATGCACCCGCCGCCAGGGCGAGGGAGAGTGTCCCGACAACCGTATCTCCGGCACCGGTGACATCATACACCTCCTTGGCTTCGGTCGGGATATGCGTGACCTTTCCATTTTTTTCGAAGAGGCTCATTCCCTGTTCTCCCCGTGTGATGAGTACGGCTTCACACTTGAGATTTTTTAAGAGTTTTTTCCCCGCTGTGCACAGCGACTTTTCATCCACGATTTCAATACCCGATCCCTCGGATGCCTCAAGATGGTTCGGGGTAATCATGGTGACATTTTTGTAATAAGAAAGACGATCCACTTTGGGATCAACCACGACCGGAATTCCTCTTTTTTTTGCCCAGGAGATCACTTTCTTCATAAGCCTTTCGGTCACGACGCCCTTCGCGTAGTCCGAGACAACGATGCCGTCAATTTCCATGAGATGATCTGCGATGAATGCAGCCATTTTCCTCTCGGTTTTGAGTTTGATTTGTGCCCGTTCTTCATGGTCATAGCGAACCACCTGTTGTTGGTGGGCAATAATACGTGTTTTTTTTGTGGTCGGCCGGTCATCCTCCACGACCAGTCCCTCCAGGGGAACGCCCTTTGAAAAGATTTCATCTCTGATCCATTTTCCGGCATCGTCTGATCCGACGACACTGCAGATCATTCCGTCCCCCCCTAAAGTCAGGATATTCTGAAGGACATTCCCCGCGCCGCCAAGTAAGACCGACTCAGATTGGACATTCACGACGGGGACAGGCGCCTCCGGAGAGATTCTCCGTACGCTTCCCCAAATATAATGGTCCAACATCATGTCCCCCAACACAAGGATCTTCTTCCTGGAAAACTGTGTTAAAAACCGATTCAATTGAATCTTCCTGGTTGCCATAGCTTCTTTTAGCGGAGGATCTTTCCGAGTCGATCCCATCGAACCCCGCTTACCTCCTTGTCCCATGACCAGTAGATTAGAAAAGCCTGCCCTTTAATTTTTGAGAAATCGACAAAACCCCAGAAGCGTGAGTCGAGGCTATGGTCCCGGTTGTCTCCCATTACAAAATAAGCATTTTGAGGAACGGATATGGGTCCAAAATTATCGCGGTTATCAAGGGATCGCAAGGGAAGTGTCTTCTCGTCATAGATGGCGTATGATTCTTCCTGTTTCACTCCATTCAGGTAGAGGGCCTTTTCTTTGACTTCAATCGTATCTCCAGGGATACCGACAACACGCTTAATAAAATCCTTCTTTTCATCCTTGGGAAAACGGAAAACGATGATGTCTCCCCGGTCCGGCTTCGTGATCGGAACCAAAACGATATCCGTAAAAGGGAGACGAACGCCATAAATAAATTTACTGACGAGAATATGGTCCCCGATCGCAAGGCTTGGAATCATCGATCCTGAGGGAATCTTGAAGGCCTGTACGACAAAGGTTCGGATAAAGAGGGCCAGGACGATGGCAATGACCAAGGTCTCGGCATACTCTCGAAAGGTTGACTTCGTCTTTTTTCCCTTGGATAAGATTAATCCTGAACCTTCAGGACTGCCAGGAAGGCTTCCTGCGGCACCTCCACCCGGCCAACCTGCTTCATTCTTTTTTTGCCTTCCTTCTGTTTTTCCCATAATTTCCTTTTTCTCGTAATGTCCCCACCATAACATTTCGCCGTCACATTTTTCTTCAAGGCCGCGACGGTCTCTCTCGCAATCACCTTGCCCCCAATCGCTGCCTGGATGGCGACCTCGAACATCTGTCTTGGAATAATTTCTTTCATTTTTTCAGCAAGTTGTCTGGCCCGAAGCTGTGACTTCTCCCGATCCGCAATAAAGGAAAGCGCATCGACCCGCTCTCCATTGAGCATAATATCCACTTTAACCAGATGGGCGTCTTGATATCCTCTGAATTCATAATCCAAAGAGGCATAGCCCTTGGACATCGACTTTAGACGATCATAAAAATCAAGGATCACCTCATTGAGTGGCAGGTCATAAGTGAGCATGACCCGGCCAACATCAAGGTACTTCATATCTTTTTGTGTGCCGCGCCTTTCCTGACAGAGTCTGATGATGGAACCCAGATATTCGTCTCTCGTGATAATTACCGCTTCGATAAAAGGCTCTTCAAACCGGGCGATCTCGCCGGGAGGAGGAAGTTTGGCCGGATTCTCAATATTGAGAACCTCCCCTTTTTGCGTGGTGATGTGATAGACCACGGTGGGCGCTGTGCCGATTAAGGCAAGGCGATATTCCCTTTCGAGACGTTCCTTGATAATTTCCATATGGAGCAGGCCCAGGAATCCGCAGCGGAACCCGAAGCCAAGGGCCAGAGAGGTCTCAGGTTCATACTGAAAAGAGGAGTCATTCAGCTGCAACTTGGTCAGGGCCTCCCGGAGGTCTTCAAAACGATCGGTGTCAATCGTATATAGACCGCAGAAGACCATCGGCGTGACTTCTTTATAGCCTGGTATTGCCACAGACGCGGGATTTTTGGCCTCTGTCACCGTGTCACCTACCTTGGTTTCACTTACTTCCCGAATTCCGGAGACAAGATAACCGACCTCCCCCGCAGAGAGGGAATCTACCTCTTGCGGTTTCGGAAGAAAGGCACCCAGAGAAAGGACTTCGTGCTCTTTTTGGTTAGACATCAGTCGGATCCGTGTCCCTTTTCGAACGCTTCCATCGACGATCTTGATCAGGATGACGGCCCCTTGATAGTTGTCAAACCAGGAGTCGATGATCAAGGCACGCAACGGGGCCTCCCGATCGCCCTTTGGAGGAGGGACATTCAGAACAACCGACTCCAGGATCTCTTTAATCCCCATCCCCTCCTTTGCGCTTGTGGCGATCGCCTGGGAGACATCCAGTCCCAGGATCTCTTCAATCTGACTTTTCGTCTTTTCAATGTCGGCGCTGGGGAGGTCTATTTTATTGATAACCGGAATGATCTCCAGGTTGTTGTCGATGGCCATGTAGGCGTTCGCAATGGTCTGTGCTTCCACCCCCTGTGTGGCATCGACCACCAGCAAGGCACCATCACAGGCAGAGAGGCTTCGTGAAACCTCGTAGGAAAAATCAACATGACCCGGCGTATCAATCAGGTGAAGCATGTAGTTAATCCCATCTTCTGCGGTGTACTGTAATCGTACGGCGTGAGACTTAATTGTAATGCCTCTTTCTCTCTCGAGATCCATATCATCCAGGAGCTGGTCTTTAAATTCACGCGGGTCAACGGCCCCGGTCAATTCCAGAAGACGGTCGGCCAGGGTCGATTTACCATGGTCAATATGGGCTATGATGGAAAAATTACGGATATGTTCTTGCAATGGGCCTTCCTGACATATAAAACACTGAATTATATTGGGTTTATCTCTTGTTGTCAAAAAGAATCGGGAACCCAAGATCGAAAGTTGCATCTTAGGTTAAAGCGCATAAGTCTCATGGAAGACAAGGCCAGATGGCACAAGGACGATCGAGGCGTACTCACCTGTACGGTAAGGAGTCCGTTGGCCGATATCAGAGTATAAGGTGACAAATCGAAGAACGAGAAGAGTCCTTTGTGAGATCAGAGCGGCTCAAATTTTGCCGTAAAATGCCTGAGTACCTTTGCCTGCTCCGCAATCTTGAATCCACTGAGCGTCTCGCGTCTTTTCCAGACCCGTTTGGCGACTTCAATCACATAATCGATATGGCTTTGGGTATACACTCGTCTTGGGATCGCCAGCCGGACCAGCTCCATTCCAGCAGGACATTCCTTTTTTGTCATGAGATCGACCTTCCCAAACATGACAGAGCCGATCTCCACGGTGCGAATGCCGCCAGCCAGGTAGAACGCGGCAACCAGGGCCTGTCCAGGATATTCTAAGGGCGGGATATGAGGTAAAGCCGCTTTTGCATCGATATAGATGGCATGTCCTCCGGGCGGCTGAACAATGGGAAAACCTGCCTTTTCCATATTTTTTCCAAGATACTCGGTCTCCGCGATTCGATAAATCAGGTAATCTTCTTTCAATATTTCTCTTAAGCCAATGGCGATGGCCTCAAGATCTCTCCCCGCCATGCCACCATACGTGGTAAAACCCTCCGTCAGGATCAAGAGCTCACGCTCTCGTTTGGCCAGAAAATCATCATTCGTGCAGAGAAAACCTCCCATATTTGACAAGCCGTCTTTCTTAGCGCTCATGGTACAGCCATCCGCGTAGCCCATCATTTCCTGAACAATCTCCTGGACAGGCGTATCTTTGTATCCCTCTTCATGCAGTTTAATAAAATAGGCGTTCTCCGCAAAGCGGCAGGCATCAAAATAGAGGGGGATCTCATATTTTGAGAGCAGTTCTTTGACAGTGCGTATATTGGACATTGACACCGGTTGCCCCCCCACCCGAGTTATTTGTGATTGTGATCATGCACAGGGGAATCCTTTCCCTTCTGACACGATGTATCAAGGCCTCCAGTTTTTCCAGGTCCATATTTCCTTTAAACGGATAATGACTTTCCGGATCAAGACCTTCTGCAATGAGGATATCCTCCGCGTTGGCCCCCTGATACTCTACATTGGCCCGCGTGGTATCAAAGTGGCTGTTATTCGGGACCACATCCCCCTCCTTGCAAACCGTCGAAAACAGGATGCGTTCGGCAGCGCGACCCTGATGTGTTGGGATCACATGATTAAAACCAAATATTGCTTTGACGGTTTTTTCAAAACGCTCATAGCTCTCGCTTCCGGCATAGGCCTCATCCCCTCGCATGATCCCGCTCCACTGATCCGAACTCATGGCACTCGTCCCGCTGTCGGTCAGCAGATCAATCATGACATCACGCGCCTTGATGAAAAACACGTTGTAATGAGCCTTCTGAAGAATTTTTTGGCGATCGGCCCGGGTCGTCATCCGGATCGGCTCCACCGCCTTGATCTTGAAGGGCTCAATAATTGTCCTGAAACTGGTTTCAGATTTATTAAGTCGATGAATTTCTTCTTCCATGAACTTTGGTAATCCTCCCTAAATATAAAGGTGCTCAGAAGTAGAATTTTCCAATATAGTAATTTAGGAGGAGAATCTACGATGAAGAGATCAAGA